>ENA-UPXC01000340-UPXC01000340.1-human-gut-metagenome-genome-assembly--contig:-NODE-340-length-80020-cov-7.245950_pt1 | contig 80020 bp, 63 predicted proteins | sample MGYA00250047_ERZ773371 | MGnify/ENA primary metagenome ERZ773371 (study PRJEB29103, sample SAMN06111975) | human gut metagenome | biome: human gut; feature: ankylosing spondylitis patient; material... | reverse complement strand
TAATAGTAGAAAGGTAGCATCGATAATTAAGAATCCGAAACAAAAATACATCCAAACTTGGCATGGATTTTATCCTTTAAAGAAGATCGAAAAAGATGCTATTGATACTTTACCGTCTACTTATATTCAATCAGCAATTCATGATGGAAAGATGACAGATTTAATGATGTCTGGATGCAAAGCGCGAACAGAAATTTACCGATCATCTTTCTGGTATGATGGTGAAATAAAAGAATGGGGAACTCCTCGAAATGATATCTTTTTTAAGGATTACGATTTTAAACAAGAGATTTGTAAGTTCTTTAAATTAGATATAAAATCAAAGCTCTTATTGTATGCTCCAACTTTTAGAGATAATCGTAGTGTAAGTGCATATAACTTAAATTTTGAAAATGTAATTGAGGCTTTAAATCATAAATTTGGTGGTGATTGGAAGGTCTTAATAAGGCTTCATCCCGTTGTCCGAGAAAAAAGTGATTTTATAAATTATTCAAATCAAATAATAGATGCGTCTACATATGATGATATTCAAGAATTATTCGCAGCTTCGGATTTGCTAATCTCGGATTACTCGGATTGCATGTTTGAATTTTCATTAACTAAGAAACCTGTTCTACTATATGCGTCAGATCTTGATGAATATTCTAAAGGCAGGAGTTTTTATTATGATATTCATACTCTTCCATATTCTCTTGCAGAAAATAATGAGGAACTTTTGAATCAAATTGAGAAATTTGATTATGATGTATACTTGATAAAACTAAATGCTTTTTTTAATCAGATTGGCGTTCTTGAAAAGGGAATTGCTTCTAAGTCTGTTGTCGACTATATTTTGAATAATAGATAATTATGATAATAGGGTTAGTTGGTGGTATGGGGTCTTATGCCACACTTGATTTTTTTGAAAGGTACTTAAACCTCTTTAAAGCTGATAAAGAATGGGATCGCCCAAGAATTATAATCGATAATCGTTGTACTATGCCCAGTAGGGTACGTGCAATTCTTTATAATGAAAATTGGGATATTATTGTTGATGAGTTGACGGATTCTATATGTCGGTTAGTGGATGCTGGGTGTGATAAAGTTATTTTGGCTTGTAATACATCCCATGTTTTTCTAAAAGATGTGTTTGCAAAAGAGCCTAGGTTATATCCTTATGTCCTTAATATAATAAAGATTTGTGCTGAAGAACTAATGTCTAAAGGTGTAAATGAAGTCTCCCTCATTGCAACTGAAGGAACGATTCTTTCAAGAATTTATCAAGATACATTTGTAAAGTATAATATTATTGTAAATGTACCTACGGATGAGACCTTTAGTAATTTGCGCTATTTTATTGAGGCGGTGAAAATGAATATTTATACAGATGAAATGTTTAACAGCTTTGAGAATTTTCTTCTTGAACAGCCAGGAAAATCGTTAATACTTGGTTGTACGGAATTCCCTGTTATTTATAGTAAAATCAAAGAACGGGCTTCCTTATTTTCTATACAAATTATTGATCCACTGGAATCTACATTGCAATTTCTTTACAGAGAGTTTAGACAATAGGCTTTTAGAAGTTGAATCACAACAGTAATTTTAATGTTAAATAAATAGGAATATGAAATGGCGTATTGTGTTAAGTCTATATGAAATAATTTCACGAAATGCTATGATTATGAACCTCCGCGCATACTTGAAAACATCCATCATTCCAACCTCCATACCTTGCTTATCTGATGAAGTACAAGGGCAATTAATATTTGAAAATTCGGCTAACTATAGTAAAAGACTAAACTACGTTGATTATGCTAAAGGTTTGGCAATACTTTTAGTAGTTAGCGGACATGTAATATATCATTGCATTTTCAATAGGGATAACGGTGCTTCCTATAATTTAGGGTTGTTTTATGTTCTTCAGCTTATTGAAATGCCTTTATTCATGTTTTTAAGTGGGTTAGTTGTTAGAACTAGGTACCAAAATGGCAAAAATACATTAATCGATTGTTATCGTAAATTTAGAGTATTATTGGTTCCCTTTATTTTTGTTGGTTTAACATTTACATTGTTTCAAGGTTATTCGTTAGATAATTTTTTTCTGCATTCTATGAAAAGAGGGTATTGGTATCTTCAGGCTTTGTTTGATTTGTATTTGATCCATTATTCTTTTCAAGGTATTGTTAATTTGCTACCTCGTAAATTTCAAATGATATCTGATATTGTTTTGTTTTTTATCTTATCGTTTTTATCTATAATATTCAAGGAGTGGGTGGGGGATGTCAGTGTGTTGGTAATTTTGGGAATAGATAAGGTCGTTATGTATTTCCCTATTTTTTATAGTGCAGTTTTGATAAACAAATATGAACTCCAGAAGTATATATTTGGATCGGAAAAAATACACTTTATATCTTTATTTATCCTTTTGACTTTAGGAATATTGGCTATTTGGGATATTAAGGTTAAAGGAAAAGATTATATCATGATGTTATTCGGAATAATCACTATTTTATGTACTCTATATAAATATAATAATAAGAAAGGAGTTGTAGTTGATTTTGTATGTTATATTGGACGAAAAACGTTAGATATCTATATATTCCATTTCTTTATAATTGGATTTACATCACTTGAATTTTTATCTGGTATTATGATAAAGTATAATAGCTTATTCTTATCATGCTGTATTGTGTTTCCCATTTCATTTTTAATTATATTTATATCAATAATATTAGGGAAAATAATTAGGCAAAATGCTATTCTTAATCATTTGATTTTTTATAAGTAGTATGAACTCAATATGAAAAAAAAAGTTGCTTTGATGACATGGCATCATGCAGAGAACTATGGAACAGCATTTCAAGCTTATGCTTTGAAGTTATTGATTGAACAGCATGGCTTTGAAGTTAATCTTGTTGATTACCACCGATTGCGTGCACCAATAAAATTAAGAACTCTAAAAGAGATAAGTACTGGATTTGTGCGTCGTCTTTTTCAAAAATTTAAATGGAACAAAGAAATTTTTTTTAAATTTAGAGACGATACATTTAATACTTTTTATGAAAATTATTTCGATTATACACAGCCTTGTGTTTATAATCAAGATTTTCTTGATTTAAATACAGAATACGTTGGTTTTGTATGTGGTAGCGATCAGATATGGAATCCAGAATTATTTGACGCTAGATATTTTTTAGATTTTGTTATTGATAAGAAGCGATTAATAGCTTATGCTCCTAGTTTAGGTGTGTCTGAATTTGTGGGGCAGGGGATGAAACAATTTATGGGTCCTTTGATTAATAGATTTACTCATTTGTCAGTTCGAGAACAGACGGGATGTGAGATAGTAAAAGAGTTGTCAGGAAGACGGGATGTGTTAAATGTTCTTGATCCTGTTCTTATGATAAATGCTGAGTTATGGGATCAGATTACGGAAGATATCACTCTTCCAGATGGAGAATATATGTTTATCTTTTTTTTAATTAATAATGATAATTATATTAAAGAAGCTATCAAACAGGCGGAGGAAAAGAGACTAAAAGCTGTCGTTTTGCATTGTACACAGTCAGAGGATACTCGCTTTGCCAATATAGATGAATTGACTCCTGGGCAACTGTTGACTTATATAAGTCATGCCTCTTATGTATGTACAGATTCTTTTCATATCATCGTACTGTCTATTATATACAGTATTCCGTTTAAAGCATTTAAGAAATATTTAAGTGATAGTGGAATGTCGCAAAATAGTCGAATAACAGATTTGCTTAAAAGACTTTCAATAGTAGATGCGGAATTCTGCGCAGGTTGTACGTTTGAAGCAAATATAGATTACTGTATTGTTCAAAATAAACTACAAGAGCAAAGAATGTTATCGTTTGATTACTTGAGAAATGCGCTTCAGTCATTGCCGGTATTAGAAACTACAAACTTTGCTTTATTATGTACATGTACTTCGCCATGTCAGGGAGAACTTTCCTCAGCTTTCCAAGAGAGAATGAGTACTGAAAGTAACAGTAGATATATGAAAGTGATGCGTAAATATCCATTTGCCTTGGCTGAAAAATGCTATCGATGTAAATACTTGGATAATCAAAAAGAGGAGGATTCTCGGATGCCTTTATTCTATTATGATTTAGAAAAGGCGTTGAAAAATGAAAATAATATCAGTAAGATATACAGGAAATATTACTTTCCTTTTCATGCCGTTTCATGTGTTAAAAAGTTGTTATTAGTAAATAGATGATATGATTACAGTTCGTGACAAAAAAGATTGCTGTGGTTGTACTGCCTGTGTTAGTATATGTCATCATAATGCCATAAAGATGCACTGTGATGAGGTTGGTTTCACCTTTCCTCAAGTTGATGTGACAAAGTGTGTAGAATGTGGACTTTGTGAGAGGGTATGTCCCATACAGAATGACATCACTCTACTCCAGCCTAAGACTTCAACAGTTGCAGTTGCTACAGATAGTCAAGAACAACTTACATCGACAAGTGGTGGACTGGCTTCGGCTTTTGCACGATATATCATCACAGAACTGAAAGGTGTTGTGTATGGCTGCACGGGGTTTGATTGTTTTCATGTAAGGCATATCCGTGTAGAGAGAGAGGAAGAATTAGCTTTATTGAAAGGAAGCAAATATGTTCAGAGTGATACAAGTGGTATATATCAACAGATAAAGAAGGACTTGAATAATGGACGATATGTTTTGTTTATCGGTACTCCTTGTCAGGTGGTAGCATTAAGGAGATTCTTGCATAATGAATACACTATGCTATATTGCATCGAATTTGTTTGTCACGGTGTTCCTTCGCAGCAAATTTTGACAGATGCTATTAAAGAATTGTGTCTGGAAAAATCGGATGTTCAAGTGAGTTTTAGATATAAGAATAAGCGAAAAAAGTCAATACGCTGTCTTCAACTAGTTGATAATGATTATAAGAATGTGCAAAAACATCATTTAGGTAAGATTGTGTACAGAAAAAATTGGGGGACAAATTGTTATATTACTGCCTATACTCATGCTTTGTTTTATCGTGATAGTTGTTATGCGTGCAAGTTTGCCACTCAGAAACGTGCAGGAGATTTAACTATTGGAGACTTTTGGGATTGGGAAAAAGAATACGGTCACATACCCAATAGTAAAGATGGTCTGAGCCAAATGCATATAAATACAGTTCATGGGGAGGAATTGGTGAACATGATGGGGAAACGAATTTGTACCAAAGAAATATCATTGGAGAAACTTCTGGTGCATAGTGAGCAATTGCGAGAGCCAATGCGAAGACATAGAAACAACACTATGTTTTTAGCTGATTATCTTGAATTTGGTTTTGAAAAAGCTTGCAAGAAAGCTTTGAAAGAAGATCTTCTTAAAATAAGAAAAGATTATGTCTATAGATTTTTTATTTCTATTCCGGGCTTGCACAGATTTTATAAATTAATGAAACCAATATGGCGTAGACTTTTCTAAAAGTGTGTTTAAATATAAATGTATTTAGAAATTTGATTATTTATGGATAGTCGTTCTAAAAATGGTACTCGTAATATTGTGGCAGGTTTATTAAATCGCCTAGTTCTTATAGCTTTACCATTTATTGCTCGTACTGTAATAATATACATACTAGGCAGTAGCTATTTAGGATTGAATAGCTTATTCTCCTCTATTCTTATGGTTTTAAATCTCTCAGAATTAGGGATTGGTAGTGCATTGGTTTACAGTATGTATAAACCTGTAGCAGGTAATGATAAAGTCAAACTTTGTGCATTACTTGCAGTTTATAAAAAGATTTATCGTTTAATAGGAATAGGGGTTTTAGTTTTAGGTCTTTTGTTTACACCATTTCTTAGAGATATTATTAAAGGTGAGATTCCTAATGATATAAATATATATATATTATATTTGGTGTACTTGTTTAATACGTCAGTTAGCTACTTTGCTTATGCACATAAGAAGGCGTTGCTCATTGCATATCAGCGTAGTGATATATTGAGTAATGTTAATACGGCTATTGCTGTTGGTACAAATATTTTGCAAATTGTACTTCTTGTTATAACTCATGATTATTATTTTTATGTATGTGTATTTCCAATATTTACAATTGCTGAAAATCTTTGGGCTGGGTATATATCTAAAAAGCGTTATCCTGATATAGAACCGAAAGGGAGCATTGATAAAATGGATCAGGAAGCAATTAAGCAGCATACAAAGGGGATAGCGCTCCAACAGCTTTGTTCTACATCTAGGAATTCGTTGGATAGTATTGTAATTTCAATGTTTTTGGGCTTGACTGCAATTGCTATATATAGCAACTATTTCTATATTATGATTTCAATTCATGTATTCTTGTATCAGGTACCAAATTCTATTCGAGCAATAGTCGGAAATAGTGTTGCTAGTGAAACATTGGAAAAAAACTATCGCGATTTTGGTTCGATGTATTTAATATATATGTGGATTTCTGGTTGGTGCGCAGTTTGCTTATTTTTACTTTATCAGCCTTTCATGGAATTATGGGTGGGGAAAGATTTAATGTTCCCTTTGTCTACAGTAATCCTATTTTGTCTTTATTTTATATTGCTATCTTTGTCTGACATAATTGCCTTATATAAGGATGCTGCTGGGTTATGGTGGCATGGACGCTATAGGGTGATTATTGAAGCTGTTGCTAATCTTATTTTGAACTTTCTATTAGGTTACTATTGGGGGGTCGAAGGTATTCTATGGGCAACCATTATCACAATGGCTATACTCGGACATGGATATGGTGGTTGGATTGTCTTTCATTATTACTTCAAAGATAAAAGTTTTATAGCATTTATTGCTAAACAAATCAGTTATATATTAATTATAGGAATTGTTAGTTATATTACATATGTTATTGCGCAGTTGTTTGAAGGTGATATTGTTTACAGATTGGCAGTTTGCATAGGTTTATGTATCTTCCTTCCTAACATTCTGTTTTTCGTGTTATTTAGAATATTTCCTGAATATAATGATGCTGTGTACTTTTTAAAAGGATTAATAAGTAATGCACGTAATAAATCGATAAAAGATGTTTGAGTTTGGTAAAGTGTTAATGTATAATGCTGTTTTTTTCTAATTTCTATTTTAAGGAATGTTGTTAAGTGTTGTAATGCCTGCCTATAATGCTGGTAAAACTATAAAGGAGTCTATTGATAGTATATTAAATCAATCATTCAAAGATTTTGAATTTATCATTATTAATGATGGCTCTACTGATAATACAGAGGATGTTATTCTTTCTTATGGTGATAAACGAATTCGTTATTTGAAAAATGACGTTAATAGGGGTATTATTTATACATTAAATAGAGGAATAATTGAGTCAAAAGGGAAGTATATAGCTAGAATGGATAGTGATGATATTTCTCTCTCAACTAGGTTTGAAAAGCAAATAGCTATTCTAGAAAGTAGACCCAATGTCATTGTATGTGGCACACTAATCTCTCCTTTTGGAAGCAAAACGAAGAAAACTAACCTGACAAAGTTACAATTACATAATTTGAAAATGAAAGAGCAGTTGGCTATTACAACTTGTTTTGCTCATCCAACTGTTATCATAAGAAAGTTTGTTCTACTCAGCAACGATATAAAATATGATGAGAATTTCAAAAATGCAGAGGACTATAAATTGTGGATTGATTTAATGGAATATGGAGAGTATTATACGGTTAGTGAGAAATTGTTATTATATAGACTTTCTGACTCTCAAATTTCCCAAACTAATAATCCTATTACAGAGAAATCTGTGAGTAAATGTCGTGAATTATACCTTCTAAAATTTGTTGATAAATTTGTTGTCTCTGATATTCGCCAATATGGGATTAATATACATTTGATTACTAAGATTAAAAAACAAACAGATAATAAAAAAATAATAGAAGCCGCTTATCTCTCACTCAATAATTATGGATTGAAAGAGATAATTTACTATATATTTTCCTTAGATCTGTTTAGCTTAGGTTATATGGTCGCTATGAGGTTTTGTAAGCGATTGATTAAGGGGAAAATGGCAATATATGAATTTTGATAAGATGTTCGGAGGACTATTGATCCAATCCTATAATATTTTAATATTATTCTTACTTGTTTTTGGTTTTCAAATTTCTGGTATAAATACAAGAATAATAGCTGGTAGTTTGGTTCTAATAATTTGTTGCTTAAAAGGTAAATTTTCAGAAACTATAAATATATTACTAAAAAAACCTTTTCGATGGCTTTTATTAGGAACAGGATTATATTCACTAATAACACTCATAATAACTTATCTTCATTTTCATAGTGACATTGCTTATTTTCAGGGTGTATTTAGAATTTTTATATTATTAGTGATATGTGCCTTTTTTTGGATTAGTCTTTCTGAAAACAAGAAAAGTAAAATTGAAAAATATTTGATATATATTTATTTAGTTCAATCGATTATCATAATTATTGCTTTCTTGTCTCCTTCTTTTTTTAAAATTGTGCAAATGTTTCAATATGAAAATGTTCAAGATGTTGCGAATAGGTATTTGACTAGAAGTGTTTATAGGGGGCTAGCTTTGTCTGGTGATCAATTTTTTGGATTGTCTGCCTCTTTTGGCCTAATGATGATTTTTGTAATAAACAACTATGTTAATTCTGCAAATTTGAAATGGTTGATTATTTTATTTTTACTTACTTTTTCTAACATGTTTGTAGGTAGAACTGGATTTGTAGGATTGGGTTTTTCGTTTTTGTTTTTGTTTTTATATCCTAACAAGCCCCCATGGATTATAACGAGAATGCTGTTGTATATATTTTTGGTACTATTTTCTTTTGTTTTATTATTTCCTTCTGTCTTGCAGGTGTTGCAGGATGTCGTTTTCCCTTATGCTTTTCAGCTCTATTATAATTATGTTCAATATGGAAGTTTCTCTTCTAGCTCTACAGATCGCTTGTTTGAAATGTATGAGGAGTCAAATTTCGGTTTTATAACAATTTTAATTGGTGATGGGTTATTTCTTCAACCGAATGGTAGTTATTATAAATCTACTGATTCTGGATATATGCGACAAATTTTCTATGGAGGTGTATTCTTTCTTTTGTATACAATAGCTTTTTATGCAAAACTATTGTTTAAAATATCCTATAGTTTCTTTGTAGTGAAGATATTTCAAATGGATAAAGCTAGCCGCCTTCTCAGTATGGTGATTTTTATCTATTCCTCGGATTTACATTTTAAGGGTATGACATAATGGTATTGTCCGGAGATAATGATTATTGTCTTTTTTTATTGTTTTAGATTAATTCATAAATATTCAGGTGAAAAAGATAGTGTTGTTCACTCCCAAACAGTTGAGTAATATTGGGGGAGGAGAAAGGGTGCTCTCATTGATATCTAATGAGTTATCAAGGAAGTATGATGTGACTATTATTACTCCCTATAATGATGATTCGTATTATAAATTAACTCCCTCTGTTACAGTAAAAAGTTTGGGATATTCTAGAAGTGATATTTCAATAATAAGAAAATTCCAATTCTTTAGTATCCTTCTCTCTATGAGAGCTATCGTTAATAAACTTGAGTTCGATTATTTTATAGCTTTTGCTTCATTGGGTGTTATTTTGACTTCATTCCTTTCGATTAAGAATGATAATCGTTTTATGTGTTGGATTCACACAAGTTATTATCAGCCAGTTCCTTATCTGTATAAGAAATATTTTTTGTATATTTTGAAGTACTTTTCAAATGTTATTATTTTAAATAAACTAGATAGTCAATTATTTGCACCATATGCAAATAAAGTCACTGTAATACCTAATCCATTGTCTTTCAATGCAGTTATTAAATCTGATTTAAGGGAGAAAAGAATTGTATCAGTGGGTAGATTAGAGAAAAATAAGGGTTTTGATTGTCTAATAAATATTTGTACTTGTGTTTTTGAGTTACATAATGATTGGAGGCTTGACATTTATGGTCAAGATGATGGAGAAAGAGAAAATCTTGAACGTTTAATTAAGGAAAAAGGAATGCAGAATAATATTGAAATACATTCTGCTGTATCAGATATAACTAGTATTTATATTTCTTCTTCAATTTTTGCTTTTACATCATTATTTGAATCATTTGGCTTGGTTTTAATAGAAGCTAATGAGTGTGGTTTACCTTGTGTCTGCTTTAATTCTCCGAGTGGTATTAAAGACCTTGTTATTGATGGATATAATGGATATTTAATAGAACAGTTTGATAATAGAACCTTTGAAGAACGTATTTTACAGTTAATAGAATCTTACGATTTAAGGCTTTTTATGTCTCAAAATGCTTTGAATAATGCCAATAATTTTAGAATTGACCATATTATGAGCAAATGGTATAATCTACTAAAGTAATTATTTATCTCATTTATTTTTTATGGAGTTAATTTTTCGCCGTTTATCTCAAATGATAAATGTCATTATTAGTTATTGTTATAAATGGAGTATAGATTTGGGTTTTAGAAGAATACATTCTCTTAGAAAGACAGAAAGAAATCCACAGATAATTTTGTCTTTGACCAGTTATGGAAGGAGAACGAAAACTAGCGTTGTTTATTATACATTGGTTTCTTTACTCAATCAAACTCTACAACCAGATAGGATTGTGTTATGTCTTGATAGGGAAAAATGGAATATAGATAATATTCCTGATAAACTCAAATCTCTTTTGCAATATGGAGTTGATATAGAGTTTTGTAAAGATGTTAAGTCATATACAAAATTAATTCCATGTTTGAAGAAATATCCCAATGATATATTAATAACTGTTGATGATGATATTATATATCCATCTAATTTAATAGAAACTTTATATTCGTGTCATCAAGAATTTCCTACCTGTATTGTTTGCGGTCAAGGCTCTTTGATAGAAAAAAATTCTGATGGTAAAATAATGAATTATAATGATTGGAAAGGGGCTTTATCAAGACAGTTTTATAAGCTTTTGTTGCCACTTGGTGTAAAGGGTGTTTTATATCCTCCGCATTCATTATATAAAGATGTTATTAACGAGGAGTTGTTTATGAAATTAGCTCCTAATGCTGATGATTTATGGTTTTGGATGATGGGGTATTTGGCTGGCACAAAACAAATGGTAATAAAAGTGTCAAAACCATATCTTTCTTTTGATGCTCTTTACCAATTTTTGCATAAGGGATCTGCCTTAACTCATTCTAATTCTAAACAAAATATGAATGATGTTCAATTGAAAGCAATATTGAAACAATACTCAATAGAATTATAAATTCTTAATATTTTACACGAATCATGAATATTGCAATTGTAGGCACTGGTTATGTAGGCTTGGTGTCTGGAACTTGTTTCGCTGAAATGGGTGTGAACGTCACTTGTGTGGACGTCAATAAAGAGAAAATTAGTAAATTGTTGAACGGTGAAATTCCCATCTACGAACCTGGTTTGGAAGAGTTGGTGCTGCGCAATAACCGTGAAGGGCGTTTGAATTTTACCACTGACTTTACTTCAGTGCTTGATGATGTGGATATTGTATTTTCTGCAGTAGGGACTCCTCCTGATGAAGACGGCTCTGCTGATTTACAATATGTACTTGCTGTAGCCCGTCAGTTTGGACAAAATATCAAGAAATACACCGTGCTTGTCACTAAGAGTACCGTGCCTGTAGGTACTGCTGCCAAGGTGAAAACAATTATTCAAGAAGAACTCTATAAGCGAGGTGAGCAGATCCCCTTTGATGTAGCATCTAACCCAGAGTTCTTGAAAGAGGGTGCTGCAATCAAGGATTTTATGAGTCCTGACCGTGTAGTAGTAGGCATAGAGAGTGAGAAAGCCAAGGAGTTGATGACAAAACTCTATCGTCCGTTTTTATTGAATAACTTCCGTGTAATTTTCATGGATATACCTTCTGCAGAAATGACGAAGTATGCTGCCAATTCCATGTTGGCCACTCGCATCTCTTTTATGAACGACATTGCCAACCTTTGTGAATTGGTAGGTGCTGATGTGAATATGGTACGTAAGGGTATTGGTACTGATACCCGCATTGGCAGTAAGTTCCTTTATCCTGGTTGTGGATATGGTGGCAGTTGTTTTCCTAAAGATGTGAAAGCTCTGATTAAAACTGCTGAGAAGCATGGTTACGCAATGCGTGTGCTGAATGCAGTAGAGGATGTGAATGAGTATCAGAAGAGAATTGTGTTTAATAAACTGAAGAAGTATTATGGCGATACTCTGAAAGGGAAGACCATTGCTATCTGGGGATTGGCCTTCAAACCTGAGACAGATGATATGCGTGAAGCGACGGCTCTTGTAATCATCCAATTATTAAAAGCCACAGGGTGCAATATTCGTGTCTTCGACCCCGTAGCTATGGATGAGTGTCATCGTAGGATTGGAGATACCGTGGAATATGCTGCTGATATGTATGCTGCTGTATTGAATGCAGATGCCTTGTTACTACTTACTGAGTGGAAACAGTTTCGTTTACCTAGTTGGGGAGTTATCATAAAGTCGATGAACCGTCCGGTGGTGATAGATGGTCGTAATATCTATGATGAACAGGAGGTGAAAAAACTTGGAATTGATTATTGTTGTATAGGTAGAAAGTAATGATGGTTTACGGGTTAGTGTCGATAATCACGCCTACATGGAATTGTGCACAGTTTATTTGTGAAACGATTCTTGCTGTGAAGGCTCAGACTTATCAAGACTGGGAAATGATAATTCAAGATGATTGTTCTACAGATCACACTTATGAGGTGATTAAACCATATCTTGAAGAGGATAGTCGTATTAAATATTTTTGTAATGAAAAAAAATGTGGTGCGGCTATTACTCGGAATAATGCATTGAGAGTGGCTAAAGGCCGCTGGATTGTTTTTTTGGATAGTGATGATATTTGGATGCCCCAAAAATTGGAGAAGCAACTCAAATATATGGTGGAGAACGATTACGCGTTCACTTATCATGAATATACTGAAATGAGTGAAGATGGTAAAGACCTTGGGGTTTATGTGAGTGGAAAAAAAAAAATTGGAGAGCTTGGAATGTTCTCTTGTTGTTGGCCAGGCTGTCTAACAGTGATGTATGATGCTAAAAAAGTGGGGCTAATTCAAATAGCTGATGTGAAGAAGAATAACGATATAGCTCTTTGGCTTAAGGTTATTAAAAAGGCTAAATGCTATTTGCTACAAGAGAATTTGGCGAAATATCGTAGAAGGAAGGGGTCTATTACTCCATCTAGTATAAGGACCAAAATTATGTGGCATTATATATTATTCAGAAAAGCTGAACAAATGAATCCTGTATTGGCATCTTTTTGGATGTGTATTAATATCTTGGGTAATTCTTACAAGAAACTATTCTATGTAAAGAGATATATTCCTACATCTCTTATTAAATAAAAAAGTATTTATTATTATAGATGTTCTGCAAATCTTTTTTTGACCGTCTTGTTTCTTTCTTCGGTTTAATAATCTTATCTCCTCTTTTATTTTGCATTGGTATTTTAATTCGTCTAAAAATGCCGAGTGGTCCAGTCATATTCAAGCAAAAGCGAGTAGGTCAGCATGGGCGAATCTTCACTATGTATAAGTTTCGTTCAATGACTGTTAATCACTCTGGTAGTTTTGTTTCGGTACAAGGAGAGAGCCGGATAACTCCACTAGGTGCAGTACTAAGGAAATATAAATTAGATGAACTTCCGGAATTATGTAATGTACTGATTGGAGATATGAGTTTTGTAGGACCACGCCCTGATGTGCCGGGATATGCTGATAAGTTGACAGGGGATGATAGGAAAATACTATTATTGAAACCGGGTATTACGGGGCCAGCTAGTCTCAAATACCGGAACGAGGAAGAATTACTAGCAGAACAAGAAGACCCTCAAAAATATAATGATGAAATCCTTTTTCCTGATAAAGTAAGGATTAATATAGAATATCTTGATAATTGGTCATTCTGGTATGATATCAAAATCATTGTTTATACGGTGTTGGGAAAAGACTTATAGAATATTGTCTTTTCTTTTCATTCCATATTATATACGAAAATCAAATCAATTAAAATAATTCATTGTAATGAACAATAGAATATGGCTTTCGCTTGCCCATATGAGTGGTCGTGAGCAAGACTTTATAAAAGAGGCTTTTGATACGAACTGGGTTGTTCCTTTAGGTCCTAATGTGGATGCTTTTGAAAAGGCTTTGGCGGAATATCTGAAAGCGGATCGATATGTGACAGCTTTGAGTGCTGGTACGGCTGCTCTTCATCTTGGCTTGATACTTCTTGGTGTGAAATCTGGTGATGAGGTGATTTGCCAATCATTTACGTTTGCGGCATCTGCCAATCCAATATCTTATTTGGAAGCTAATCCCGTGTTTGTAGATAGTGAGAAGGATACTTGGAATATGGATCCGGTGTTATTGGAAGAAGCTGTAAAAGATCGCTTGCGTAAGACTGGAAAAGTGCCTAAAGCCATTATTCCAGTTCATCTTTATGGCATGCCAGCCAAGATGAAAGATATAATGGAGATTGCCGGAAGATATGATATTCCTGTGTTGGAAGATGCAGCAGAGGCTTTAGGCTCTGAACTGTATGGGCAGCAATGTGGAACTTTCGGTGAATTGGCGGCACTTTCTTTTAATGGAAATAAGATGATTACAACATCTGGAGGGGGAGCTTTGATTTGTCGTACAGAAGAGGAAGCAAAGCAAACGAAATTTTATGCAACACAAGCTCGTGATGCAGCTCCCCACTATCAACATACTCATATCGGTTATAATTACCGTATGAGTAATATATGTGCAGGCATTGGTCGTGGTCAGATGTTTGTATTGAACGATCATGTGTCAAGAAGGCGTGAGATACATGATCTTTATACATCTTTGCTAAAAGATGTGGACGGGATTGAAGTGATGCAAAATCCTGATGAAAATACAGAGTCTAATTTTTGGTTGACTTGTATTCTTGTTGATCCTCAAAAAGCAGGTAAGACCCGAGAAGATATTCGTTTGAAACTAGAGGCTGAGAATATTGAAACTCGTCCTTTATGGAAGCCTATGCATCTGCAACCGGTTTTTGTAGATGCTCCTTTTTATGGAAATGGAACGAGTGAACGTTTATTTGATGTTGGATTATGTTTACCTTCTGGACCAACTTTGACAAATGAAGATATAAAGAGGGTGGTGGATGTGATTAAAGCTATATAAATTTTTAAAAGGTGAATTCCCAGCTACTTGATATATGCAAATAGCTGGGAGTTCGTTTTTTTATTATGAACTAAAATTATTGCTTAAGCACTGACGGCTTTGACAACCTCAAACTACTCACCACCGCCGCAATCAGCGCAAATACACTCCCTGTTATCAAGCATACTTCCGTACTTTTGCTTCCTACCACCCAACTGAATAGAAGTGCTACAAGCGTAGTTCCGAGAGTCTGTCCCATAAGTCGTGCCATTCCCATCATTCCGCTGGCTCCTCCTGAACGTTTGGTCGGGGCAGATGCGATTATAGTACTATTATTCGGTGTCTGGAAAAGTCCGAAACCAATGCCGCAAAGGACTAATCGAAAGCAGATACTAAGAATGGAAGACTCTGCATCTAGCATGGAGAGCGAGTAAAGCCCGATACAAAATATCCCCATACCGATACTTCCCAATATTCCCGGATGAATACGTTCCACCAGATAACCGGCAACCGGCGCAGCAAATAAAGTTGCAAGAGGCCAGGGAGTTAATAATAAACCGGTCATCACCTCGCTATGCCCCAACGTATTCTGTAGAAAGAAAGGCAATGAAATCATAGCCAGCATTTGTGCGGTGAATGAACAGATGGATGTCAGTATCGAGAGCCTGAAGATGGGAATCTTTAGCAAATCCAAAGGAAGTAGGGGAGATTCCTGATCTAATTGGCGACGTACATAGTAAGTACCTACAACAATTAATATCACTAATTGAAGAATCAGATAATCATAGCGTTCATGATGCGCAAAACCATCCAATGTATAAATCAATAATCCGAAAGTAATAGCATTAGCCACCGCACTGATAACGTCAAACTTACGTTTGGACAGCTCTTTTTGTTCAGGCAGATACTTGATCCCCAATATCAGGGCAATGATCCCCAATGGCAGGTTTATCGCAAATAACCAGTGCCAGGAAGCTATTGACAAAATACCACTGGCAACAGAAGGACCTGCCGCCGCCGATATGGCAATTACCATTGCATTAATCCCCATTCCACGTCCTATCTGTTTTTTCGGATAGATAAGACGAAGTTGGGCTGTATTTACACTGGTGATGGCTGATGCACTGAATCCCTGGAAAATACGGGCGGTTGTCAGAGTCCAGAAGGAATCGGATAAGGCACATATAAGTGATGTTACACAAAATAAAGCAATGCCGGAGAGGAATACCTTACGATATCCGAAGATTTCGCCCAATGCAGAAAAAGAAAGTAATGACACTACAATAGCCAATTGATAACCATTGACAATCCAGGTAATCACAGAGTCCGAAGTTCCAAAATCATGTGCGAGGGTAGGGAGGATTACAGTACTGATGTTGATATCAAGCACTGACATGCAGAGAGCGAATCCAATGGCCACTACCGCCCATATTCGTTGCGGAAATGGCAGCCCGTCCGTTTTGTCTATTTCCTGTGATTTTCCATCCTGAACCATATCATTTCTTTTATCTGCGAATTAAACAAAACGTTCAAACTGCTGTTCGGAAACCTGCATAAAAATAAGTTTTTTTAGAAATTGTCTCGTAGGAAAGTAACGTGGAGAAGAAACTTCTTTGTACCTTTGTGCCCGTCAATACTAAAATCAATAATAAATAATAGGATTTATGGGAGGATTTTTCGGGACAGTCTCCAAAGCGAGCTGTGTGACGGATTTATTTTACGGTACAGATTATAATTCACATTTAGGAACTAAGCGGGGCGGACTTGCCACGTATGATGCAGAAGAGGGCATGTTTGCCCGATCCATTCATAACCTGGAGAGCACTTATTTCCGAACCAAGTTTGAAGACGAACTGGATAAGTTTAAAGGAAATGTCGGAATAGGAATCATCAGCGATACAGACCCGCAACCCATCATCATTAACTCCCACCTCGGACGCTTCGCCATTGTAACAGTAGCCAAAATTGTGAATCTGGAAGAAATAGAAGCAGAGCTACTTTCCCAAAATATGCACTTCGCCGAACTGAGTTCAGGCAATACCAATCAAACCGAGCTTATCTCACTACTCATCATACAAGGAAAAACTTTTGTAGAAGGTATAGAAAATGTTTACCGCCGTGTCAAAGGCTCTTGTTCTATGCTGTTGTTATCAGAAGATGGCAGTATCATTGCGGCTCGTGACAAGTGGGGACGCACTCCGATTGTAATTGGCCGGAAAGAAGGGGCATACGCTGCAACCAGTGAGTCAAGCAGTTTCCCGAATCTGGATTATGAAATAGACCGCTATCTCGGTCCGGGAGAGATTGTTCGTATGACTGCCGATGGAGTGGAACAATTGCGGAAGCCGGAGGAAAAGATGCAGATTTGTTCTTTCCTGTGGGTATATTACGGTTTTCCCACTTCCTGCTATGAAGGTCGCAATGTAGAGGAAGTGCGTTTTACCAGTGGCTTGAAGATGGGGCAGAACGATGATTCTGAAGTAGATTGTGCTTGCGGTATTCCTGATTCCGGTGTAGGTATGGCTCTGGGGTATGCCGAAGGAAAAGGAGTTCCTTATCACCGTGCTATTTCTAAATATACACCGACATGGCCGCGCAGCTTCACTCCCAGTAAGCAGGAGATGCGCTCATTGGTGGCGAAGATGAAACTGATACCGAACCGTGCCATGCTGGAAGGTAAGCGCTTATTGTTCTGTGACGACTCCATAGTACGGGGAACGCAACTTCGGGATAATGTGAAGGTGCTGTATGAATATGGTGCCAAAGAAGTGCATATCCGCATTGCTTGTCCGCCGTTGATTTATGCTTGTCCGTTTGTAGGTTTCACGGCATCCAAGAGTCCGTTGGAACTGATTACACGTCGCGTTATAGAAGAACTGGAGGGAGATGCAGACAAGAACCTGGAGAAATATGCCACTACCGGTTCTCCGGAATATGAGAAGATGGTCAGCATTATTGCCGAACGCTTTGGTCTTACAACTTTGAAGTTTAATACCCTGGAAACTCTCATCGAGTCTATCGGATTGCCGAAATGTAAGGTTTGTACACATTGTTTTGATGGAAGTAGTTGCTTTTAAGTAACTCTAAATACTAACATTTTGTAAAAAGGGGCGTGAATTGCTTGGCAGTTCACGCCCCTTTTTCTACCTTTACGGCAGAACTATTGACTACTGTTGATAGACAATTGGTAGTTCATATTCTTAATCGTAAATTGAAAATTATTAAATCGTAAATATTATGGCTTTAGTAGAACGTTTTTTGAAGTATGTAAGCTTCGACACCCAGTCCAGTGAAGAGACAGAGGTGACTCCAAGTACTCCGGGGCAAATGGTATTTGCCAAATATCTGAAAGAAGAATTAGAGTCTTTAGGTTTGGAAGACATAACGCTGGATGAGCATGGCTATTTGTTTGCCACACTTCCGGCAAATATCGATAAACCGGTACCTACTATTGGTTTTATCGCCCACATGGACACCAGTCCCGATATGAGTGGCAAAGATGTGTCTCCTCGTATTGTTCAAAACTATGACGGCTCGGACATCGTGCTTTGTGCAGAAGAGAATGTAGTTCTTTCTCCGTCTCAGTTCCCCGAACTGCTGGATCATAAAGGGGAAGACCTGATCGTTACCAATGGTAAGACATTGTTGGGAGCAGATGATAAAGCAGGTATTGCCGAAATCGTTTCTGCGATAGTGTACCTGAAAGAGCATCCTGAAATCAAGCATGGCAAGATTCGTATTGGTTTCAATCCGGATGAGGAAATAGGATTGGGCGCACATAAATTCGATGTGGAGAAGTTCGGTTGCGACTGGGCCTACACAATGGATGGCGGTGAAATAGGAGAGTTGGAGTTTGAAAACTTCAATGCGGCATCTGCTAAAATCACCTTCAAAGGCCGCAATGTACATCCGGGTTATGCCAAGAATAAGATGATTAATTCAATTCGTGTGGCCAACCGTTTCTGTGCGATGTTGCCTGCTCATGAAACACCCGAACATACTGAAGGTTACGAAGGCTTCTACCATCTCATCAGTTTCAACGGCGATGTAGAGCAGACTACAGTGGCCTATATTATCCGTGATCATGACCGTGCACGTTTCGAGAGCCGCAAGAAGAAAATAGAACGCTTTGTCAGTGAAATCAATGCCGAATATGGTGAAGGTACGGCAACACTTGAACTCCGTGACCAATACTATAATATGCGTGAGAAGATTGAACCGGTAATGCATATCATTGATACGGCTTTTGCTGCAATGGAGGCTGTAGGTGTGAAACCGAATGTGAAACCTATCCGTGGTGGTACGGATGGCGCACAGCTTTCTTTCAAAGGTTTGCCTTGCCCCAATATCTTTGCAGGTGGTCTGAACTTCCATGGACGATATGAATTCACTCCTATCCAGAATATGGAGAAAGCGATGAAGGTCATCGTGAAGATTGCCGAACTTGTTGCTATAAAATAATTTAATACCTTAAGACATGAAAACCACTCCGTTTACAGAAAAACATATCTCGCTGGGTGCTAAGATGCATGAGTTTGCGGGATATAATATGCCGATAGAATATTCCGGTATCATTGATGAACACCTCACAGTTTGTAATGCTGTGGGTGTATTCGACGTTTCCCACATGGGAGAATTCTGGGTGAAAGGCCCCAATGCGTTGGCTTTCCTTCAGAAAGTGACTTCCAATAATGTAGCTGCCCTGACTCCGGGCAAGGTGCAATATACCTGTTTTCCCAACGAAGAAGGCGGTATCGTAGATGACTTGCTAGTTTATCATTATGAACCGGAGAAATACCTGCTGGTAGTGAATGCTTCGAATATAGAAAAAGACTGGAACTGGTGCGTTTCGCACAATACCGAAGGTGCTGAATTGGAAAATGCTTCCGACCACATGGCTCAACTTGCCGTACAGGGACCGAAAGCCATTCTTGCTTTGCAGAAACTGACGAGTATAAACTTGTCGGAACTGCCGTATTACACCTTTACGCATGGTGAGTTTGCCGGTGAGAAAGATGTGATTATTTCCAATACCGGCTATACCGGTGCAGGAGGTTTTGAGCTTTACTTCTATCCCGAAGCTGCCATGAAGATTTGGAATGCCGTGTTTGAGGCAGGTGAAGAATTTGGCATTAAGCCGATTGGCTTGGGGGCGCGCGATACGCTTCGTCTGGAAATGGGTTTCTGCCTGTATGGCAATGATCTGGATGATACGACATCTCCTATTGAAGCCGGTTTGGGATGGATTACCAAGTTTGCTGAAGGTAAGAACTTTATCAATCGTCCGATGCTTGAAAAGCAGAAAACGGAAGGTACTGTCCGTAAGTTGGTCGGTTTTGAAATGGTGGACCGTGGAATTCCCCGTCATGGATATGAACTGTTCAATACAGAGGGTGAAGCTATCGGAGTAGTAACCTCAGGTACTATGTCGCCTACTCGCAAGATTGGTATCGGTATGGGCTATGTAAAACCGGAATATAGCAAGATAGGTACGGAAATTTGCATTGATATGCGTGGACGCAAACTGAAAGCGGTAGTGGTTCGTCCGCCATTCCGTAAATAAGAGGAGTTTTTTTCACCACAGATTACACGGATTTACACAGATATTTATATTGATAATTTAATCTGTGTAAATCCGTGTAATCTGTGGTGAAAAAGACTTTATAACACTCTTTCCTTTATAGTCTGTTGATTTTATCTAATAATTGATTGGCCCAGGCTATTTCTTTGCTTGTCCATTCTTCCTCTTCTCCTTGCACCCCTTGTCCCTGATACCGGGAAAGTAATCCCAGATATTCCTTCAATGTGTCTGCGGCTTTAGCCTGTTTATTCATGCGCATTAGCAATAGAATTTCCTGTTTATATATGTCAAGATTCGGACTGTCTCCTGCTAGTTCTTTGGCTTTCCAAAGCAGGGTGGCACATTCTTCGTTTACCTCTTCTGTGTTGTAAAGCGCCATCCGTGATTTTGCTAAGATAACGTAATCATGGTCGGTAGCCAGATTGTTATTGATATTCTTCTGTATTAATCTTTCGGCTTCTTCATACCGTTGGTCTGCCATATTCATGGCTGCGTTGAAAGTCACTACATCCGATGTCGCTTTGAGATAAGGATGACTGATTTGGTTTTCTGCCTCACCGGCTTTGTCTATTCGCTTTTTCAGGTTGTCGATGCTGCCGTAACGAAGCAGCTTATGACCGCGTTGCTGTATATTATAGTATCCGATGACTTTGGAAAGTGCAGACGCCAATCCATCGGGATTCATCCCCTTGAATTCCAATAACTCACGTGCAACCCGGTCGGCTGCGTATTCCTGGTTATTCTTGTAATTCATTCCCAGGCGATTCACTACATTTACATTCAGCAGGGCGGCAACGCTTCCGATGCTGGCAACAGCGCCTACGCCTAAAGCCGTATCGTCGTCATCCCAGTATGCCACTTCCAGAGCTACTTCGGCAGTGACGGCAAGAACAGTTCCCCAAAAAGCTGCCCGCTTGGCACGGCGTTCAGCACGGTAGATGTTATTAACCTGATGGTCCAGTACGAAATGAGACATCTCATTGGCAATAATGGCGGCAAGTTCATCCTCCGAATCAAGTGTGCAGAGCAGACCGGTACTAATCAGCATTGTGCCGTTGGACAGCATGTAAGCATCCGGTTCGGGCGACTGGATGACGCGTACATTCAACCGTTCGCTGCGGTTGGGATCTATGCCGGTGGCAGTCAGTTTAGCAAAGATATTCTGTACATACGAAGTGATGAAATCATCCTCATAGCCGATCTCTTCCAGCTTGTACAGGTAGTCCCGACATTCTTCGTCCACTTCCTTGCGCAACTTAGAGTTATATCCGCGTTCGCCGAAATACTCATACAGATGTTGTTTCAGATAAGTTTGCTGCCAAAACTCCTGATTGGTTTCGGGAGGTGAGAGTTTAATGGTCTTCAGAGCAGAAGCAGGAACTGCGAATTGTATACCATTGATTTCGGTTGCATAGAAAATGTCGGGACCTGCCTGGTCTGCCGATTTCATTTTCACTACCTTGCGGATCACTACGGGAGTGCCGGCAGGAAAATTCTCATACTGTTGTTGTAGTTCGCCTTTTATGGCAATCGGGCCGCTCAAGTCTTTCTGTCTGGCAGCAAATCCTGCCGTGGAGAGGAGGACGGCAAGGATAACGAAAGTGATAAGACGTTTCATATGGATTCGTTTATGGTTTGTACAATTGACTTGCAATCAAAATTGCTGATACAAAAATAGGAAAGAGTTTTCTCTCTTTCCCGTTCTTTTCCCTACAAAGTGATAGGGAATTTCCTATAATAAAAAAGGGAAGACTTTCACGAAGTCTTCCCTTTTTTAACTTCAAAAGAAGTCAATTTTATTTCCTCTTACGGTCACCGTAGCGGCTCATGAACTTATCAACGCGACCAGCTGTATCCACCAATGTAGATTTACCAGTATAGAACGGGTGAGAAGTGTTAGAGATTTCCATCTTTACCAACGGATAAGTTTCACCTTCAAACTCGATGGTTTCTTTCGTATTTACGGTTGAACGAGACAAGAACATGTCACCATTAGACATATCTTTGAATACTACCGGACGGTAATTTTCAGGATGAATACCTTTTTTCATTTCAATATTTGTTTTTTTAATTATTATATTCGGTTACTATTTTGGTAATAAATAGTGTAATGGTCTTATTTTTCAGAGCGCAAAGATAGTGCAAGTCGCAGATAATACAAAATAAATTCAGATTTATTTTTGCTTAAGGTACAGTCTACCTTTGTTTAAAGGCAGTGCATTTCTCCGAATTAGAAAAAAGTTCCCTCAAAAAATAGGTTTATCGCTTTTTATTTCAGATTTTTGCATAGTATTTTAATTTATATTCAGCATGAAGAAGCTACTTTTCTTAATTTCCCTATGGCTCTGCGTCACTACGGCAGGTGCCCAGCAGAACGAGCGGGATCTGTATAGTGTTGCGTTTTATAATCTTGAGAACCTGTTTGATACGATTCATGATGCAGGTAAGAACGACCTTGAATTTTTGCCTTCCGGCAGTTATGCATGGACGGCTGAGAAGTATGAGGCCAAGTTGAAGAACCTTGCCAAAGTTCTGAATGAAGTATCGCGCGACCGCGTACCTGAAGGACCCGCCGTTATCGGTGTAGCCGAAGCTGAAAACAACCGGGTACTGACAGATTTGGTAAGCCAACCGGCTATATCCAACTATAAATTCGTGCATTACGAAGGTCCGGATAAACGGGGCATTGATTGCGCCTTACTTTATGATCCGGAACAATTCACCGTTACCAATTCCAAACTGGTGCTTTCCACTCCTTTTGAGGGGGACACTGTGCACCTGACACGTGGTTTCCTTATTGTAGACGGGCAGATGGCAGGCGAACGCGTTTGTTTCATCGTCAATCACTGGCCTTCCCGTGGAGCTAAGTCTCCGGTACGTGTACATGCAGCCAAGCAGGTGCGAGCATTGACAGACTCCCTGATGCGTACGGACAAGAAACTGAAACTGATAGTCATGGGTGATATGAACGACGATCCCATGGACGAAAGCATGGCTACACTGGGCGCACGCAAGTATACGAAGCAGGTGAAGAAGGGCGAATTCTATAATCCCTGGTGGGAAACCCTTGAAGATAAAGGCGTGGGAACATTGCTCTATCGTGGCAAGTGGAACTTGTTCGACCAGATTGTAGTCTCCCGTCCTTTGCTGAAAGCCAAGAAAGGTTTGAAGTACGATCATAATGAAGTCTTTATCCGTGAGTATCTTTTTCAGCAGGATGGCAAGTACAAAGGTTCTCCCTTGCGCACGCATGGCGGACGTGTTTGGTTGAATGGCTACAGCGATCATTTGCCCACTATCATTTATTTGAAAAAGTAATATATAATAATGTGTAAACGAAGACCGGGAAGCTAAACTTGCTTTCCGGTTTTTTTGTTATCTATATAAAGGTATGCAGAAGAGGCTGATAAAGGCTACAGATGAAAAGAGTTTGTAACATAGAGATTACAATATTCTGTTAAAATCATCCAATAGCTTTAAAATAGAATTGTTTCAATGGGGATAATACGATAATTTATTCCCAACCTGTTCTTCCATTTGAAGGATAATGCTTACTTTTGCGTAGAATTTTTATTCACTAACAATAAACTTTAAACAAAATGATTAATTACAAAGATTTAGGGCTCGTAAACACAAGAGAAATGTTTGCGAAAGCTATTAAAGGTGGATACGCTATCCCGGCTTTCAACTTTAATAATATGGAACAGTTGCAGGCTATTGTAAAGGCTGCTGTTGAAACCAAATCTCCGGTAATCCTCCAAGTATCTAAAGGTGCCCGTCAATATGCTAACCAGACATTGTTGCGTTACATGGCAGAAGGTGCTGTAGAATATGCAAAGGAACTGGGTTGCAAACACCCTGAAATCGTTCTTCACCTCGACCACGGAGATACATTCGAAACTTGCAAGTCTTGTATCGATATGGGCTTCTCTTCAGTTATGATCGACGGTTCTCACCTGCCTTACGAAGAAAACGTTGCTTTGACGAAGAAGGTAGTTGACTACGCTCATCAATTTGATGTAACTGTAGAAGGCGAACTTGGTGTATTGGCTGGTGTAGAAGACGAAGTTTCTGCTGAACATCATACTTATACTGACCCTGAAGAAGTAATCGACTTTGCTACTCGCACAGGTTGTGACTCTTTGGCTATTTCTATCGGTACTTCTCACGGTGCATACAAGTTCAAACCCGAACAATGCCACGTAGATCCGAAGACTGGTCGTTTGGTACCTCCTCCTTTGGCATTCGAAGTATTGGACGCTGTAATGGAGAAACTTCCGGGATTCCCCATTGTACTGCACGGATCTTCTTCAGTTCCTCAGGAAGAAGTTGAAACTATCAACAAGTTTGGTGGCAAGCTGGAAGCTGCTATCGGTATTCCTGAAGAAGAACTGCGTAAGGCTGCTAAGTCTGCAGTTTGCAAGATCAACATCGACTCAGACTCTCGTCTGGCTATGACTGCTGCTATCCGTAAGGTATTCGCAGAGAAACCGGCTGAGTTTGACCCGCGTAAGTATCTTGGCCCGGCTCGTGACAACATGGAAAAGATGTACATGCATAAGATCATCAACGTGCTTGGTTCAGACGGTAAATTGGCTGAATAATCCACGGGATTTTAGACTGAATAGAAGGCTGCTCTTGAAAAAGGGCAGCCTTTTTTCGTGGTCAGTAGTCAAGCCGGTTTTTCATTTCCTCAGAACAATTTTATAGAGTGCTATGAGGTTGAAGTATGGCTTTAAGTCCGTTCATGCGAAAGATTCTCTATTCGCGATGTGATTTCTTCTTTTTCACCTTCAAGCAATCGACATGGCATTATTTGAAGCCCGGTATCCTTAGCCATAAGGTAATGTCAATATTTCAGTTTAATGGTGATAAGCTGGAAATCTTGAAGATATTTGCTCCGGGTATCTTTGCTCGGAGAATAATGACGAGATAATCAATGTACTTGATTTACACTTATAGTGAAGAGAAGGATAGAGGATTTTAGATATAAATCGATAAGTAATAATTCTAGTCAATTGTCAGTGCCCCATTAATAACTGTAATCAGCGTTTTTAAAGAATAATATCTATGTTTTTTAAGAATGTTCTCCGCGTTTATTAACAGCGCAAAAACAGGTAATTAGGCCTAAATTGAATATATATCAACAAAAAAGGCAGTAACCCTTGCGAGGAAATACTGCCTTTTTATCTTTTATACTCGTTATTATTTGGAGTATAAGTTTTCTGAATTCGCTATAATCAGTTCAGATGGTTTGGGAGTAAGCTATCAGTGATTATATGTTTGATATCCGGTTTTGCTGAAATCATTGTCATATTTGTTCGCTTAATAATACTTTGCTGTAAGGATATTGTGGTGTTATTCAGAATAAAACGTGCCGGAAAATGCATTCCAGTAAGTTCCGAGAAAAGAAAAGGTAAGTTTTTCCATTAGCTAAAGTTTTAGGTGTATGTTAGAGTTCTATTCTTAAACTTCTACAAAGATACTACATCAGAAAGGTGAAGTCAAGTGTTCCAGCCTTCATTTTAAATCGTTTTTCTATTTATGATGCTAATCTTTTGATTAATAGTATTTTTCAATTCCGCCAAATCCTATAATCGTTTTGTTTTCTTTTGTTTTGCTAATGAAGTTATTTAACCGCTTCTCAAATTCTTCAGGACGTTTTCTTGCGGCTTCGATGTACGCTATTCGGATTCGCTTATATGCTTCGGAAAATGGCTGATAGTTTTTCCATACCGTTTCATCTTCTTTCAATTTATCAATTATATCATTGGGAAAAATGAAAGGCTCAGATAAAATGCTTCGCGTTTTATCTTCAAATTTTGGGTGTATCATTTTATTTTCCAATAGCCATTTAAGTCTTTCTTTGTTGGCTTGTGAGTAAGTACTTTTAGGATTTCTGGGTGTGAAACGCTGAATTTTATGATCTTTGTCAAGTGGTTTTGTTGTGCTGTCAATCCAATCGAAGCAAAGGGCTTCTTCAACAGCATCATTGTATAAAATACCTTTTTTACCTGATGACTTATAGGGAAATACAAACCATATTTCACAGGAGGTTTCAAAGTTGTCCATTAACCACTTTCTCCAATCTTCTCGATTTTCAAAATACTTTATTTTATTTTCTGTAGTCATAACAGGTATTCAAACTGATTATTTTATAGCTTTACTTTCGTGATAATGAAGCATTTTGTTAATTTACTTTTAGCCTCAGTAATTTCTGTATGTAGTGCAATTACTATTCTCCACGATAGTAATATGCAGGCTTCGATAGTTTAACGGTTTATTACAGCTGCCAAAAATACTAAATCTTTGAGAAAGGCCTCCAATTATCTCTTAAAACCTTTACCCTGATTCGATTGAACTTAGCCAAAGGCTTGATATGAATCTTAATTTATGCTTATGAGGCCACTAATTCATATTTAAAGTTACCGGAGCAGATGATATCATATATTTGTTGAGTTGTCTTATGCAGTATTTTACAATTTCTTGCATTTCTTAAAAGGTGAGACTGCTTACGCACTAAAAAACTAAAATATGAAAAACAAGTTATCCGTTTTACTGGCACTACTTTTTTTGCTTTGTACGGCAATGTGCTGCGAGGAATTTGAGGAATACATTCCCTGTCAGGTGACCTTAACCGGAATAGGTAAGGTGGAACACTTGGATAATGCCGGAAGCGTGCCTGTTGCTCCGGTGGGTGGAGTGGTATCTCGCCAGGCATATATGCTGCGGATACCTTTGGACTTTGAATATGAGAAAGAGATTGTAGAGGGAACATATTATGAATACATCCTGACTGATACCATCGCCAATATACAGATTATCTCACTTACCGCTTATGATGAATCCCACCCTGCCGGTACGGATGTGAACGAACTTTTCATGGATTATCCTTTGCGTCAGGAGGATCAATTGACAGATTATAAATACGGTTACATGCATGGGACTGTTTTTTATAAGATACCCCGTACACTTCCTCAAGCCGGAGTGCATCGGTTTAAAGTCGTAGTGACGACCTGCAAAGGGGAAGAGTTTACCAAAGAAACGGATGAGATCACCATGCAATAAATGAAGAGTCAATGAGAAAGCTATTTATCACTTTGCTGGCAGTGGGACTGCTGAGCATTATGGGCGGACAGGCACAAAATAGAAATTCACGTCATCAGCTTGACTTAACCACCGGAGTATCCTGTCATTTTCAGAGTGGAGAATCCTGGATTTCTTCTTCTCCTGTTCCCGTCATGAGCTTTGCTTATACTTTCTATGTACTTCCGCACTGGGGAATCTTCTCTTCCATGAGTTCAGCTCCCCTCATCAGAGAAGGAAATGGGAATAAGTTGAGAAAACCTTATGAGAATGACCATTTTGTAAAAGATGCGTATGACTTTGATGATGGAATCGGTTTATCTATGGCTTTCGGCATTGCCTACCGGCTGAATAAACCGGTATGGGATTTACAGTTGCGCTTGGGATATTATATGGTTGATGCAGAGGAACATTCTTCTCATTTTTATGTGAAAGAAAAGAATTCCAATGTAGTACGTTGGATTAATTATGATCAGTCATTCTCTACAGAAGCCGGTGACTTAATGAGTGCTATTCAGACTTCAGCTATGTTGTCGAGGCGTATCTGGCGCAAACTCCATTTTTCGGTGGAGGCCAAATATATCTTCCTCCCTGAACGGGCTACGCAGACTTTTGAAAAGAGAAACCTGTTGACAGGAGAGATTGAGGATAGCTACTCGAAACGTGTACGTGTGCACTATCTGGAGATGGCATGCGGAATTAGCTGGCATTTATAGCCGGCTAATGACAGTATGTAAAATTCTATAGTTATACTTCCCAACAACGCCATCCCTTGTTTGAGCAAATATAAGCTACATACGTGCGTACATGATAGTTGGGGAAATGTTTCTGTGTATCATTGGCATATCGGTGCACCTGTTCGACGTGTTCGGGCAGGGGAGCATTTAATGCCAACATCTTCTCGGCTTCCCGTGCTTTGTAGTATTTGAATTCTACCAGACGATCATCAGTGTAATAATCAGTGCCGGGAATACCTGTCATCTCAAAGTCTGCACGACCTTCTGAATTGTTCTGCTCAATAGCGAAAGTATAGCAACTGCTCAGGTAGCGCGATACCAGTTCGAAGAAAGAACAACGGATGAAATTCTCATTAATTTTATCGAACACCTGTGCGGGGAACTGTCCCAGATACTCTTCAAAATAATTCTGTATCAATGGTTCCAGACAACGGTCGTTGACATAGCGTTCGTAAGTGGGTACATAGCGGTTGGCGCCACCGTCTATGCGGTTCAGTACGTTATAATAATCCATGTAGATGCTGCGCATGGTCAGGTTGGGCAGCGCCATGCGGTAATTGCTCTGCAAGGTAGTCATGCCCAGATAGAAAAGGCTGATGGGGTAGAAGTTCTTGTCGAAGAACTTCTGTTTGTTGAACTTGCTGGAAAGATCAGCCATGTTGTAGGCTAATCCGTTATCTATTATCAATGCGTCAAGCATCGCTTTTGAATTTGCCAACGAAAGTGTGAGACGCTGGAGCCAGTTGACATCGGTTCGAAGGTTCTCGTCGATCATTTCATCGGGTACTTCTCCCTTGTTCACGGCAAATTTCTTCAGGAAGTAAGTTAATATGGTAGCATTGAATAACTTTTCACTACGGGTGCTGAAGCGGTAACCATCGTAATTGTTGACGATGAGCTGCCAGATTTCATCGAAGCGCTCTTGACTTCCTGTGTATTTATCCAGCACATAGCGTAGATAGGTCTCTGTCTCAGGATAAGTGAATCCCAGCATGTTGATGAAGTCTGATTCCAGCGTCAGTATTTCGGCTATGTTGTAGCCACTGGTCAGGTCGTTCATGGTTACGGGGAGCACTCCTGTGCAGAAGCAAGTGCGGATACTGCCTTCACCGATACCTGCTTTGATTACCTTGAAGAAGGTGCGTAGGAAACTGTCGCAGGTAGTGACTTGTTCGTATAGCGGATCGTTGTAAGAGGTGAGTAGCTGATTGGTGAAATTGTCATATTCGTCTATCAGAATATAGACTTGGGGAAGTCCGTGTGCACGGACATAGCCCAGAGCTTCTTCGAGCATTTTAGAAGCATTTCTGTGGGCGTTGAATTGGAAATCACCGAAGAGATCGCGATTGTGTGTCACCATGATTTCGACAGGGTTGCAATTCAAATCATTGAAGTTTTGCTCCAATCCCTCTATACTGTTTGACATCACCATCTTTGAGAAATCGTAGCGTATCACCATATATTGGTTGTGTTCAGGCGTAGGCTGACTACCTATGTAGGTGCCACCGAAGAGTTCTTCAAAGCGATGCGCCAAAGTGCGGTCGTAATAGTGTGCCAAGGTAGATACCCAGAGACTTTTGCCAAAGCGACGGGGTCTCAGGAAGACAGGAGCCTTATAACTCTCCAACCGTGAGATATACTTTGTCTTATCGACATAATAAAAGCCGCGCTCGCGCATTTCTGCAAAGTCAGCTACTGCGTATGGAATTGTTATTGTTGCCTTCATTTTATCTCTATGCTACACTTGACAGACACAAAGGTATAGAAATTTTTGTTGTTTTTCAATTCAGGTGCAAAATAATAGAATATTGCTTTATACCATATCGTCTCCCGTCTTCACCACAGCCACTTTCAGTATGCTTTTATGAATAAAGAAAGGGTATAGAAATAAGCTTTCTATACCCTTCTGTTATAATTGAAATACGATTTATAATTCGATAACCAATGACTCTCTTGGTCCCATTGTCAGCGATTCACCGAATGCAACTGTCTTTCCACTAAGAATATCTTTTCCTTGCTTAGAATCTTTCAATATTTCTTTGTAGAATTTCAAAGGAACAGTAGTTTCGGCATCTGTACCATTCAACATTACGAATACGGTTTTACCTTCGTGCTGGCGGGCATACGCATAAACACCATTCTGTACCATGAATTGCACCATGCTACCTTTGGCGATAACATCGTTTCCTTTACGCCAGTTCAATAAGGTCTTGTAGAAGTTATAACATTCGTTCTGTATCTTGCTGCGTCCTGCGGCTGTCAGTGCAGTTTCTGTATCGCCAGTCCATCCACCGGGGAAGTCCTTACGAACGTATCCGTCACTCTTGCTCTTCACGCCGTTCATCATGATTTCCGTACCATAGTAGAGTTGCGGAATACGGCGGGTGGTAAGTAGCAAGGTAGAAGCTTGTTTCAGCATTGGCAGATTGTCGCCTTCACCCAGGAAGCGGTCAGTATCATGGTTTTCGATAAACGCCAGTACGGAAGCCGGGTTGGGGTAGAGGAAGTCGTATACGAAGTTATTGTATACGCGATCCAGACCTTTGAACCATGTTTCGGTCTGCTCGTTCTTGGCTGTGTTGATTTTATCGAAGAAGCTGAAGTCCATAACGGTTTTCAGGTTACTGTTCTTTGGGGCAGAGAGTTTGGAATCCATTTGCCACCAGGCTGTATAAGCCGGTTCGGTAACCCAGGTTTCGCCTACGGTGTTGTAGTTGGGGTATTCTTCGTTCAGCTCTTTCATCCAGTTGCTCATGGCGTCATAGTCGGCATACGGATAAGTGTCCATGCGGATACCGTCGATATTGGCGTACTCAATCCACCAGAAGCTGTTCTGTACCAGGTAGCGATATACGTGCGGGTTCTTTTGGTTAAGGTCCGGCATAGCGGTAACAAACCAACCGTCGTTCATCTGGTCGAAGTCGTATTGTGAAGTATAAGGATCAACGTGCGGAGTCAGTTTGAAAGAAGTCTGCACGAAGTTCTTTTCATGATCGGGATTGTTGAACCAATCTTTAGACGGCATATCTTTAATCCATGGATGTTCTACGCCGCAGTGGTTGAAGATCATATCCATTACAATCTTGATGCCGCGGTCGTGGCATTTGGATATCAGTTGCTGATACTCTTCGTTGGTGCCGAAACGCGGATCAACTTTATAGTAATCGGTAGTAGCATAGCCGTGGTACGAACCGCCGGTCATGTTGTTTTCCAGTACCGGAGTGAACCAAAGAGCGGTTATACCCAGGTCGGAGAAGTAATCCAGATTTTGCTCGATACCTGCAAGGTCACCACCATGGCGGGCGTTCGGATCATTGCGGTCTACTTTGTATTCGGCCATGCCGGGGATTTGGTCATTGTCCGGATTACCATTTGCAAAGCGGTCGGGCATCAACAGGTAGAGGGCGTCGGAAGCATCAAAACCTTTGTGTTCACAGCTTTTCTTGCCGCGTGCTTTCAGTTCATACTCTTTGACGATTTTCTTTTTGCCTTGTGCAAAAGTGAGAGCTACTTTACCGGGTTTCACATCTTTCTCCAGTCTCAGGTAGACAATCAGGTAGTTCGGGCTTTCCAGCTTGACAGTGCTGCTCAAAGAAACGCCGGGATAGTTGACAGTAACGGAAGAGTTACCGATGTCTTCACCGTAGACCATAAGTTGGAGTTCGGGATTTTGCATTCCGGCGTACCAAAACGGAGGGTCGATTTTGTTTACGTTCATAGCTGCATACGTACTAAGGGAAAGTAAAAACGTTCCCAGGATAAGGAATAATTTTTTCATGATATTAGCTTTTCGTTATTATATCCGTATTTTGGTGCTAATATAAGCAAATAGCGGAGAAAGCTGCCGCTACTCCGCTATTATATACTTTATAATGTTATGCAAACGTTTTCACTTCTTTACTGTGTCTCTGGAAGTTTCTGTCTTTTTCGTATTTGTTGGTACTGCAATCACTTTCCCTTGAAAGAAGTCATCCACTTTCTTTTTCTCGCGAAGATCTTTCAGCCAAGTTTCGGCCGCACCATAATAAGTACTTAATCCTAATATTACATTTCCTTTATCATCTGTTTCGGGTTGCTCACTGCTGTTTTGGGGACGCGTTTTAAGGAAAGCCTCCAGACAACGTTCTGTATTCTTTTTATCTTTCAACTGATATTGGTAAACATATGCCATGTCATACAAGAGCTTATGATTTTCTATATCATATTTATTATATCTGTCTTGCATCGTTTTGATTTGCTCTTTAGGCATTAGTGCCATTTTATAGCAGTCTGTGAGGCCGACATAGAGGCGTACCATAGCACTATCGGGTGGGGTAGCATATGCCACAGCTTCTTCCAGATATGCAACTCCTTGATCCTTCCATGACGTTTTGGAACAGGAGCGTCCTAAATAATATAGCAGATTCACATTACGCTTATCATATTGGCGAGCTACTTCCAGTATATCATGTGCTTCATAAAACTTTTCTACTGCGTAGTAACTGACTCCTAAATAATAACAGGTGGTAAATGTACTGTCCCCTAGGCTTAGCAACTGTTCGTATCTCTGTATTGCGGTCTGATAATCTTTCATCAGGCAGTATGCCAATGCATTTTGTTGGTTTACAACAACGTTTGTACTGTCTATCTGGCGGTATTTTTCAGTAGCTTCTATAGCATAATTATAAAATGCTCCTTCGATGTGCAGTCTTGCTGCTTTGGCAGCAGCCAGAAAATCGTTGGGATATTTTTCCTGTATGTTTTCATAGCATCCCAATGCAGCTAAAATGTCATCTACCCCTTCAAAACTTTGAGCTTGTAGATGTAATGCAACAGCCGAGCTATCTGTTTCTGTAAGTAGACTGCTCTCTCCCAATGCTTCATCGAATTTCCGCTGATTCAGTAATAGAGTAATGTATTGGATACGGGCATATTTATTATCCGGATTCAGGTCCACTGCCTTTTGATAATATTTTAATGCCTGTTTGTTTTTTAATAATGACTTGCAGCACTCTGCTGCTTCAATATAAGCTCGTGGATTCAGAGAATCTTGCATCACGACTTCTTCATATACTTGAAGCGCTTCCCTGTTGTTGCCAAGACTTTTCAGCGCTTTCCCTTTCTGATAGAGTAGGGGAACAGTCGGCGTCTCTTGATCAATAAGCGTCAATGCCGTCTCATAATCATAGTTTGCCATTGCTTCCTGAATAGGATTGGTGTTTTGTGCCATCAGCAATGAAGAGGCACTGAAAAAGAGTAGAATAAAGAGTTTCCGCATAGTCTTTTTATCTTTAAAGTATTGCTTAATTGGCTGCAAGTTACTAAAAAGATTTACTTTACGAAATATTCGTAGCTTCTTTTAGATAGATTAACGAATAAAAATAGCGCCCCTTCAACCGAAGGAGCGCTAAAATATACCGGATGTTTTGAATGGCAAAGATACCACTCAAAGCACATATCTTTTACATCAAGAATCCCAGCAAGATACCGGCAGCTACTGCTGAACCGATTACGCCTGCAACGTTCGGCCCCATGGCGTGCATCAGCAGGTAGTTAGTCGGATCATATTCCAAACCTACTATCTGAGAGATACGTGCCGAGTCGGGAACGGCAGATACACCTGCATTACCGATCAACGGGTTAATCTTATTATCTTTCTTCAGGAAGAGGTTGAAAATTTTCACGAAGATCACACCTGAAGCGGTAGCAATCACGAATGACAATGCACCCAGACCGAAGATCTTGATAGAGTCAAGTGTCAGGAACTCAGAAGCCTGAGTAGAAGCACCTACTGTCAAACCTAACAGGATCGTAATTGTATCAATCAGCGGACCACGTGCCGTTTCAGCTAAGCGACGGGTTACACCACTTTCTTTCAACAGGTTACCGAAGAACAGCATACCCAACAAAGGCAGACCGGACGGAACAAGGAAACAAGTCAGCAACAAACCGATAATCGGGAAGATTACTTTCTCCGTGTGAGAAACTACGCGCGGCGGTTTCATACGGATCAGACGTTCGTGCTTGTTGGTCAACAGGCGCATGATAGGCGGCTGGATTACCGGTACCAACGCCATGTACGAATAGGCTGATACCGCAATCGCACCCATCAGGTTAGGGGCCAACTTGGATGAAAGGAAGATAGCCGTCGGACCGTCAGCACCACCAATGATACCGATTGCACCGGCTTGCATAGGATCGAAACCTATTTCCAAAGCAATCATGTAAGCACCGAAGATACCAAACTGGGCAGCAGCACCAATCAGTAACAACTTAGGGTTGGATATCAGAGACGAGAAGTCCGTCATAGCACCAATGCCCAGGAAGATGAGCGGCGGGTACCATCCGGAGGTCACTCCCTGATACAAGATGTTGAGCACAGAACCTTCTTCATAGATGCCGACTTTCAGCCCGGCTTCCATGTTAAAGGGGATATTACCGATCAGCATACCGAATCCGATAGGAATCAGCAGCATCGGCTCAAATTCCTTGGCTACCGCCAAGTATATGAAGAACAAACCTACCAGGATCATAACGACGTGGCCTACCGTTGCATTGGCAAAACCCGTGTACGTCCAGAAGTCGGCAAGGTTGTTTCCTAAAAATGTGATAAATTCTCCCATATTATTCAATAATTACAAGGTCATTACCTTCGAGAACGGAATCTCCTTTACTTACGTTGATCGCAGTGATTTTACCGTCTTTGTCGGCATTGATATTGTTCTCCATCTTCATAGCTTCGAGGATAATGATGGTTTGTCCTTTCTTCACTGTATCACCTACATTGACTTTGATGTCGAGGATAACACCCGGCAGCGGTGATTTAACACCTGATTTGCCAGTAGAAGGAGCGGCCGGCTTCACTACCGGAGTCGGAGCGGGGGCAGGAGTAGTAGGACGTACTACCGGTTTAACAACCACTTTCGGTGCCTTTTCCATTTCTACTTTGTAAGGGGTACCGTTCACTTCAACGTGAGCGATATTTTCATCGATATCTCCAATGGTAACTTTGTATGTATTACCGTTGATTTTATATTTATATTCTTTCATCGTTTTATCAATTTATAGGTGATTACTTTTTCAGAGGAGTTTCACGCAATGTGTAAATCTTCGAACTCCATGGTGAATAGCTGCGTTTTACACGGGTGATGGTAAGAACGGTGTCCTCCACATCGTGTACATCGCTTTGCATTTCGTGCATAGCCATAGCAATAGCAGCGAAAATTTCTCCCGGAGCTTCGCCCAGTTTCTTTTCTTTAGCTTCTTGCTTATCGGTGATACCCTTAGCCTTCATAGCATTACGTTTACTAAGATTAACAGATACTCTGCCGACAACTTTAAATGAAACATAGAGAAGAATCAAACCGAAGAATACAACACTCATGGCGGAGATGGACATACCGATACCGACACTGTCATGTTCTTCAAACTTCTCCATCTTGGCATTGCTGTCGATGGTTTTGTTGTTGGTACTCGGAGTTACGTATTTCTCTGCACTACCATCTTTCACTTCCCATTTTTCTGCTGCATCACTTACGCGGGCATAAGACTGGTTAGTCTGTAATGAGCCTGCCGGTATGACCACCTGATCCAGTAAATTGCGTCCCGAATCATACAAGCCAATCCAGTTGTTGGCATCCGGATTCAGCGTGAAGTTCGTGTGGAATGTACCACGTCTTGCTTCTCCATCGGCCCAGAATAATGAATGCTGACGAGGTTTTATCAAAGTCAGGACATCACCTTTAGGGATAAAGTAGCTGGCAGTATCACCCGGCTGGCTGCTGCATTTCAGATAGCAGCCTGCGAGGTCGGCGCTGCCGTATGATCTGTTGAATATTTCAATCCATGCGCTGTGCAAGCCGTAGTCATCCTGGAAGTTGCTTTCATTGGTAATCAGCACTTCATTCAGCACCAGCTTATTGTTCGATTTCTTCTCTCCACAGGAAGAGCATACACCTAACATCAGCAGCAAGGTAAAGAATATTCCGATTTTTGTTTTATTCATAATCGTTCTTGTTTTTAGTGTTAAAAGCCTGATTACAAAGGAATATTACCATGCTTCTTAGCTGGGTTGGACAATTTCTTAGTCTGCAACTGTTGCAAAGCGCGGATAATGCGGAAACGTGTGTTACGCGGTTCAATCACATCATCGATGTAACCATACTTAGCTGCATTGTAAGGATTAGCAAACAGCTTGGTGTATTCAGCTTCTTTTTCTGCCAGGAATTGAGCAGGATTTTCCTGTTCCTTAGCTTCGCGGGCATACAATACCTCAACGGCACCGGCACCACCCATAACAGCGATTTCAGCAGTAGGCCATGCGTAGTTCATGTCACCGCGGAGTTGCTTACAGCTCATTACGATGTGTGAACCACCGTAAGACTTACGCAATGTTACTGTTACCTTAGGTACAGTAGCCTCACCGTAAGCATACAGCAACTTAGCGCCATGCAGAATTACACCATTGTATTCCTGGCCTGTTCCCGGAAGGAATCCCGGAACGTCTACCAATGAAACGATAGGAATATTGAAAGCATCGCAGAAACGAACGAAGCGGCCACCCTTACGAGATGCGTTGCTATCGAGCACACCTGCCAGATACTTCGGCTGGTTGGCAACGATACCTACGGACTGTCCGTTGAAACGTGCGAAACCGATAATGATATTCTTTGAGTAATCTTTCTGAACTTCGAGGAACTCACCGTTGTCAACGATAGCAGCAATTACTTCGTACATATCGTACGGCTTGTTCGGGCTATCGGGGATGATTTCATTCAGAGAATCTTCCAGACGGTCGATAGGATCGGTGCAATCTACGTAAGGAGCTTCTTCCAGGTTGTTCTGAGGAATGTAGCTCAACAGCTTACGCAACAAAGCCAAACCTTCTTCTTCAGTCTTGGCAGTGAAGTGAGTTACACCTGATTTAGTAGAGTGAACACTTGCGCCACCCAGATTTTCCTGAGTTACGTCTTCACCCGTTACAGTCTTAACTACCTTCGGACCGGTAAGGAACATATAAGAAGTACCTTCCATCATCAACGTGAAGTCAGTCAGTGCAGGAGAGTAAACAGCACCACCGGCACAAGGACCGAAGATACCTGAAATCTGCGGGATAACGCCTGATGCCAGGATATTGCGCTGGAAGATTTCAGCATAACCAGCCAAAGCGTTGATACCTTCCTGGATACGTGCACCACCCGAGTCGTTGATACCGATACAAGGAGCACCCATTTTCATAGCCTGATCCATAATCTTACAGATCTTCAGAGACATCGTTTCAGACAAAGAACCGGCAGAAACTGTAAAGTCCTGTGCGAACAGATAAACCAAACGACCGTCGATAGTACCACAACCGGTCACAACACCGTCACCGGGATAGTGTTTCTTTTCCATACCGAAGTTGGTACATCTGTGCTCTACAAACATATCCATTTCTTCGAAACTACCTTCGTCGAGAAGCATGGCTATGCGCTCACGAGCTGTATATTTACCTTTCTCATGCTGTTTGGCAATCGCTTTTTCACCACCACCCAGACGTGCAGCTGCGCGGCGATCTATAAGCTCTTTAATCTTTTCAAGTTGATTACTCATTTTATTAAATATAATGGGTTAATACTATTTTTTTATTGTGAATTATGAATTACAAATGACGAACTGCCTGTAAAATAAGTAATTCGTCATTCCTAATTTCGTAATTAATGCATATTATTCCGGCTTTTCGCAAAGTTCTGTCAATACGCCCAGTGTTGATTTCGGGTGTAAGAAAGCAATGTTCAGACCTTCAGCACCTTTGCGCGGAGCCTTGTCGATTAAGCGAACGCCTGCAGCTTCTACTTCAGCTAATGCGTTTGCTACACCATCCTCGATAGCAAATGCCACGTGATGAACGCCTGCACCTTTGTTTTCGATGAACTTAGCAATAGTACTTTCGGGAGAGGTCGGTTCGAGAAGTTCGATTTTAGTGTCACCAACTTTCAGGAAAGCGGTTTTTACTTTCTGGTCTTCTACAGTTTCGATGTTGTAGCACTTCAGACCTAATACGTTCTCGTAATACGGCAGGGCTTCTTCAATGCTCTTAACAGCAATGCCCAGATGCTCAATGTGTGAAATCTTCATAACTATATTTATTAATGTTGGTATAATGTCTTAATCAAAGGCATAAAACAGCACAAAGAAAGAGATTTCTTCCTTAATAGAGAAATTTTTCGTCAATTAATTATTGGATATTTGAAGTTTAGAAAGGTTTTTTTAGACTTCTGTTCAGAAGTCGAGCAACAGGCGGACGTTAATCTGACGAGATGTCAGGTAATTGGGTACTGCAAACTGATTATTTCGGGTGTCTGTTACCCAATAATAGGAGTTGACGTTGCTGATATTTAGCAAATTGAAAATATCCACCCCCAACCAAAGGCTGCGGATGCCGTGCTGATTTTCGCGTTCACTGCGGTCGATAATACAGCGGGACATACCTATATCCACACGTCGGTAAGGGGATGTACGGAACACGGCAGCCTCGCGTCCGCTATGTGGAGGGCCGAAGGGAAGACCTCCGGCAAGTGTGCCTTTCAGGTTCATTTTCCACTTGCGGCTACCGGGAAAATAGTCCGTAAAATAGAGCGAAAGACGGTAGCGCTGATCGGTGGGACGGGGGAGCCATTGTCCGTTTATTTTTTCTTCGGTTTTCATCAGAGAGAAGCTCAGCCAAGAGTCTGTTCCGGGAACAAATTCACCGAACAGTTTCATGTCGATACCGGTGGCGTAACCTTTGGAAAGGTTGCATCCGTAATAACTAATCCGTACATTGTCTATATTATAAGGTATGAGATTGCTCAATGCTTTGTAATACACTTCCATGGAGAAGCGGAACGGGCGGTCCATGGCACGGAAATTATAGTCGCCACCTGCCACGAAGTGCAGGGAGCGCTGCGAACGGATGTCACGGTTCAGAGATACGGTAGCTATCCCGTCCACCTGGGTGGTATCCCGGAATTCTTTATAGAATGGTGCCTGGTAATAGACTCCGGCAGCTACTCTCAGGGTGAATTTCTCATTGAATGCCGGAATCAGAGCCAGGGAGGCACGCGGGCTGAAAATGAATTCTTTGTTCCAGTCCCAGTAACTGCCTCGTATACCGGCAGTCAGGGTGAATAGTCCGGCGGTGGAGCGGAAGCGGTATGTATCTTGCAGGTAAAATCCGTATCGTTTGCTGTCCGTTTCGTTGCGCGAACGGAGGGTGTAGAAGAGTTCCGGTCCTTCGGAAGTTTGTGGCATGGAGTATCCGGCAGAGTCGCGCATTTCCCATTCGCGCATCCGGTCTTTGATGCGCTCCCGTTTGAACTCCGCACCCCATTGCAGGGAGTGGCTTTTCAGTCGGTGGCGGCCTGTGATGGAATAACTTTGTACTTCTGCGGTAAGGTAATTGCGGGCATGTTCCATGTAAGTTCCCACGCCGATGGTTTCGGAAGTTTCCTCTTCGTTGGTAGTGCCGTCTACTTGCGTTCCGCTGTCCAGGGAGTTCAGCCAGTATTGCCCGGTGATGTCGTACGTTTCCTGTTCTTTCGTGTGGAAAGCGGAGGCTTGCAGGGTCAGGCTGTTCTGTTCGTTTAGCCGGTAAGTGGCGTAGGCGGTTCCGAACAGGGTGCGGAATAAATCTTTCTCCTGTCCTTCAAAATAGACTTTAAACTCACGTACATTGCTGAGAGTGCCGAAGCGGGTGTAGCGGTCTTCCGGCTGGAAGTTATAGCGGTTTTCTGAAATATTGCCGATGACGCCTACTTCCCAACGCTTCGAAGGTGTCCAGTTCAGATAAGTCTGATAGTCGATATAACGCGGGTCGTATTCTCCTTTTGTATCCAGCGTGCCGAGCAGATATTGGTTGGTTTTATAACGGATGCCGTTTGTACAGGTTAGCTTCTTGGTGGCAATTCCTACGTATGCCGAGGCTCCCAACAGGCTGATGGAGGCACTTCCTTCCAGCCGTTCGGGTTTCTTGTAAGTGATGTCCAGCACGGATGACATCTTATCCCCGTACTTGGCCTCATAGCCTCCCGTGGAGAAGCCGACGGATTGCACCATATCGGGATTGATGAAACTCAATCCTTCCTGTTGCCCGGAACGGATCAGCAAGGGACGGTATATTTCAATGCCGTTGACGTACACCATGTTCTCGTCGAAACTACCGCCGCGTACGTTATATTGCGAGCTGAGTTCATTGTTGCTACTTACTCCGGCCTGTGTAGCTATCACGGCTTCTATGCTTCCGCCCGAAGCGTCGGGGGCCAGGCGGTTTTGCTTGGTTTCTATCTGTTGGATGGTTCCGGTTTGCCGGCGGCGCTCTGTTACACTCACTTCGCCCAGTTCAAAGTTCATCGGGGGCAAGGTTATATTCAGACTGATATTTCCCTGCGGACGTACTAATTTTCGTTTGCGGGTTTGGTATCCCAGCATGGAGAAGATGACCGTTACGCTGTCCCGGCTTTCGAATTTCAGTGAATATCTCCCTTTCAGGTTGCTGACTGTGCCTATAGCCGTCCCTTCCAATCGTATTGTTGCCAATTCAATCGGATTGCCATTTTCATCCGTAACCGTTCCGCCTATCTTGACTGTTTTCTGGGCAAGGGCGGGAGTGGAGAATAGTATTATAAGAGCTGTCAGTAACCAAAAATGTTTCATACTTTTTCTATAACGGAGAAACTTCCCGAAACGTATATCAGGAGGTAAAAAAGAGCTTTTAACTTTGCTTCTTTATTTTTTATAGGTTCGTGTCACATATGTTACAACTCCAATCCGCGTTTCGTGCTATCTTTGCAGAAAAAATAGATTATGGAACAATTACATGCTCATGAAGTCCTTCACATGATGGAAGGTAACAGTTATTCGGAATCATCATTAAAAGAGGCAATCATCCAGAAATTCGGTGAGCATCAACATTTCTATACTTGCTCGGCAGAAGATATGGATGCGGATAAATTGATAGAGTTTCTGAAAGCGAAAGGTAAGTTTATGCCTGCTGACGATGGATTTACGGTGGATATAACGAAGGTTTGCAGTCATTGATGCTGATAACTTTAGTTCACCGTGGTATGAAATAGGTACGCGGACTACGCAGATAAAGCGGACCTATTTCATTATTACACCAGAAAGGACGGAAACCAGTCAACTTTCCCTCAAAATGGAAAAAAATAGAATCCGTCTCTCTTTTTGTAAAATAATGGAAAAATCTTATATTCTCTGCTTACAGGAAGTTAAGAGTTTGTGAACAAGAAGTTAACTCCTTGTCGACAAACTCTTAACTTCTTGCTGACAGAAAACGGAATTCTTGTACTTTTCTGATAATCAATAATTAAGCATCGACTTTGAAGTGCCGTTTTGTAATTATAGTTGCCCATGTGTTTTGCATGCCCCTTCCACTTTGCATGTCTTTTTACTTTACGCTTCTTTCTGCTTTACATACTCTTTAACTAGCTCTTACATAGTACTTTCTTTAGCTTCGGATGCTTTACTTTTGTGTGCCTACAGCTGTGGTTTATGTGCTTCACAATTGTGGGTATGCTGCTTTACTAATGTGAAGCTCCTGAACCACATATGTGGACATGCCGAAACTTCGTTTGTCAATGGAAGAAATATAGGTTGTAAACAGAAGAAACATAGGCGGTTAGTGAAAGAAATGTAGGCCGGTTGACGCAAGATTGTGATGTACTGAACGGATAAAGGCGTATACCAAGCAAAAAAATGGCATACCCTCCATACTTTTCCTCATAAAACGGCATGAAAATAGCTGGTTACCAAACAGCCATTTTAAGCATCTTACATGATGTATTTGACAGATTATAAGCGATATATATTCATTTTACTTGGTGCAAGCAAATTTGCCTACACTTTATTTCTATTTGCTGCCACCACCGCTCTAACCCCGATGAACAAGGAGATACAAGACATGAGTGCAAGCGTGTAGGGAAAAGTGTGAATAAACTTTTTGTAACGGGGCTTTATGTATGCAACAAAAAAGATTTGAATACACATCTACAATAAAACAATTTGTACCTTTGTAGCCGAATACAATATTGAAAATATGGGAATTGTAATAGGAATAGACGTTGGCGGAAGTACTACAAAAATTGTTGGAATCAACGGAGAACAGATACAGTCACCGATGTTTATCACTGCGACTGATCCGGTTACTTCTTTGTTCGGGGCTTTCGGGAAGTATATTTATGATAACGGTATTCAGCTTTCGGATATAGAGCAAGTGATGCTGACAGGTGTGGGTAGTGCATTTGTAGATAGTCCGTTGTATGGTTTACCCACGGACAAGGTCGATGAGTTTATAGCCAATGGGTTGGGTGCACGTCATGCCACGGATATTGACCAGCTGATCGTGGTAAGCATGGGAACGGGTACTTCTTTCGTAAGAATCAACGGAGAAAAGATAGAGCATATTGGTGGTATGGCAATTGGCGGAGGTACTTTGCAGGGACTTTCCCGCTTGTTGTTGAAGACGCATGATTTCAGGCAGATTGCAGCAATTGCCGAGAAAGGCGACATTACCCGTGTAAACTTGCAGATTGGAGATATTTGCAATCGTCCTTTGCCGGATCTTCCGGTGCATGCCACTGCTTCGCTGTTCGGAAAAGCGGATAGTAACGCTTCGCAGGAAGATATTGCAAAAGGGATTATTTATATGGTGCTGCAAACGATAGGTGGTGCAGCAGTGCTGTCTGCGCTGAATGGTTCTATCAGAGATTTCGTATTGATCGGTAATCTTACTAAATTTCCGCAATGCCATGAGGTTTTTCCGAATATGGAAAAGATATATGGGGTGCGCTTCCATATTCCGCCCTATGCGGAGTATCGGACGGCGATAGGGGCGGCACTGGCATATTTATCTAAGCATTAGCAGCCACTTCCATACAGAGATTACTTCTATTCTTGAATGATTATCCATTTGCAGCACACTTTCTTCATCGAAAGTGATAACGAGAAAACGTTTGCAAGGCAATACCTTGGACAGTTTTATTAATGCATCCGTTTCCCGTTCCCTGGTTTCCAAGTCTTTTATACTATATGATACCTGTATGGCCCATTCTTTTTCCGGAATATAGAAATCGACTTCTATCCCTTTATTATAAAAGAATACAGCATCTTCTTTCCCGAATTGGCGAATCAGGCTGATTGCTACCAGATTTTCAAGCAAAGATGTATTTCCGTCTATCAGGAATAAATTGAGTATTCCGTTATCTGTGAAATAATATTTGCTGTTGCTTTCTTTCTCAGCCAGTTTAGCGGCAATATTATTGATGCGTTGAAGAAGCCAGGCCGACTCTGCATATTCAACGTATTTTATGGCAGAAGTTGTGCTGAGTTTGCTGCCCGTAGTGGATACTATATTGGCTATACGGTTGAAAGATATAGGTTGTTTTATGCTTTCCGCCAGTTTTTTAATCATAATCTTCAGCCCGAAAGTGTTCGTTATGGCATTTCTGGCAGCGATATCTCCTAAATATATCTTTTGATATACGCTGGTGAGATAGTTCCTTTTTGCTGCAAGAAGTGCACCTTCGGGGAAACCGCCATTATGGAAGTAGTCAATAAAACGGTTCATTACGGCAGCTCTGGATTCTGTACCCAATAGAGACAGCTCGTCATAAGCCGTGTGGTGGACTTCCAGAAATTCCGGGAAACTGTAAGGATATACATTGATTGTAATATACCTGCCTCCTAATGTCGTTTGTATGTCACTACTAAGCATTTTGGCATTGCTTCCGGTGATGTATACCTTATATTTTTCATCCGCTAAGCGTCGGGCAAACTTTTCCCAGCCTTCTATATTTTGTATTTCGTCGAGGAAAAGTATAGGCCTCTTTCCATACATTTCGAGGTGAGCTTCAATGATGAGGTTGAGCTCGGAAATTTGCAATCCGTCTAAGCGTTCATCTTCGAAGTTGATATATAACATACTGTCCCATCCAACGCCTTCAGTGAGTAATTGCTGGATGCGTTGATAGATCAAGAAAGATTTTCCGGCGCGCCTGATGCCTATAAGTACATAATTACCGAAATCTTCAAAATGAAAGTCTCTCTTGAAGACCTCGTAACGCTGAACCTCTTTCTGATTGTCCAGCATGACTGATTTTAATAGTTGCTTATCCATACTGTTTAATCTGCTGGATAAAAAGCAAGGTGGTTTATCCAATCTGTTGGATGAAACGGTGGTGTTTTTATCCAATCGTTTGGACAAAGATACTTAAAATCCTTTTAGGAAGCAATAAAGCAGTCTAAAGTTTATGCTTATGTTTCAGAAAAATACGGTGAAAAGCTTGACTTCGGCTTTTGTATGTAGTATATTTGTATCCGTAATCTTAACTCATATTCAATTTTAAATTAGCATAAGAGGAGGAGCATTGCTTCTCCTCATTTCTGTATCCTCCCTTTTCATGCTTCCTGAATACCACACTCCAATACTCCCGATGCCACACCTCAGTTTCCCGAATGCCACACCTCGGCAGGTGAAATGCCACAGGTTTCACCCGCTAACATGTGGCATTTGGAGGATTAAAGTGTGGCATTTGTCTTGTTTACATGTGGCAAATGCATCGTCTGTTTGTGGCAAGCGCATCATCTGTTCGAGTGCAACAGATCATCTGTTTAAGGTAAACAGACAGTCTGTTCCGTAAGTGTGCCAGCAATGCAGTCGGCTATCTAAATTCGCTTAGAGGAGTTAATAATATGTAAATCTGCTCTTGACAACAATTCGGTTTTCAAGTTCGCAACGGTTCCTCTTCCAACAACCATTTCCAAACAGGAATCACATGAATAGAGACACCGCTTTCGTGAGTAATAATCCGTTCTTCATCTCGTGTAATAATACACATGTTGTCCATTGGAAAAACACGGTTTAGCTTGATGAGGCCTTCCACTTCTCGCCGACAGGTTGTTTCATCCATCAGAGAGTAGCTGACCTGAATAGCCGTTTTTGCTTCCGGTATGATGAAATCCACTTCTATGTTTTGGTTGTAGAAGTAGAGCTGGGCACCGTATCTCTTATATAAATGAATAGCGACGATGTTTTCTAAAAGAGAAGTATTGCCATCAAGCAAAAAGATACTCAATAAGCCATTGTCTATAAAATAATGCTTCATGTTTGAATTGCGCTCGGCAAATTTGGCGGCATAGTTCTCTATAGGGAATATGAGGCAGGATTCTTTTAAATAACGGATGAACTCGATGACGGTTGCTTTGCTTATTTTTATGCCAATAGAACTGATTAAGTTAGCCAATCGTGTATATGAAACAGGTTGCTTGACATTCTCGGCCAACCTTCGCACCAGTAATCCCAAAGCTTCTTCGTTTCGAACTTTGTTTCGCACAATTAAATCGCTGAAGAATATTTTACTGTAAATGTCATTCAGCCAGACTCTTTTAGCTATGACATCGGTTAATTCAGGAAAGCCCCCATACAGGAAGTAGTCATTGAAGGCCTTGCTTACTTCGGCAGCTTGTTTGCCATACATCCAGTTCTTGGATAAAATGATATCCCGGGCATTCAGATATTCAGCAAAGGAATAAGGATAGACATCTTTATTCCAGAAACGCCCCCCCAATGTAGTGGCAATTTCCCGGCTCAGCATTTTGGCATTGCTACCGGTGATGTAAATGTTATACTTCTGGTTTGCCAGGCGTCGGGCAAAGTGTTCCCAACCTTCGATATTCTGTATCTCATCAAAGAAAAGTAAAGGACGCAAATCAAACAGGCTATGATATGCTTGCAGGATTAGGTCTAAATCATCCGCTGTCATTTGTCGGAGGCGCTCATCGTCAAAATTGATATAAACAATTTCATTGATGTTATGTTCTTCGCGTAGTAGTTGCTGGATGCGCTGATAAAGTAAATAGGATTTTCCGGCTTGTCGAATGCCTACGAATACGTAGTTCCCTTTCTGCTCAAAAAAGAACGGACGTTCTGTCAGAGAAATTTCATTCACGAACTCCTGACCCTCTATGATGATTCTGCGGATTACTTCTCTTTCTACCATAAGAACATGAATTATGTAAGAATTGATGGCAAATATAATACTTTTGTTTTGTATGCAGAACGAATTTTATGCTTTTTTGTTTCCTATACAAAACACCTTAGGCTATACTACCGATTGTTCTATACCGTTCGGATGTAAAAATACCTAGAAATTTCGGATGGAACTTTTTGCTCTTCAAGAAAATACTACTATCTTTGCGCCCGAATTTATGAGCTAATATAATGTCTCACTCAATTAATTATTAAACAACTTATTTTATTTAATGGAAAACTTAAAAAATGTAGCGCCTGTTGAAGACTTCAACTGGGATGCTTATGAAAATGGCGAAACCTTCGGTGGTGCCAGCCACGAAGAGTTGGAAAAGGCTTACGACAGTACGCTTAACAAAGTTAACGACCGTGAGGTAGTTGACGGAACTGTAATCGCGATGAACAAACGTGAAGTTGTTGTGAACATCGGTTACAAATCAGACGGTATCATTCCTCTGAATGAATTCCGCTACAATCCTGACTTGAAGATCGGTGATACTGTAGAAGTATACATCGAAAACCAGGAAGACAAAAAAGGACAGTTGGTTCTGTCTCACCGTAAAGCTCGCGCTACTCGCTCTTGGGATCGTGTGAACGCTGCTTTGGAAAACGAAGAAATTATCAAGGGTTACATCAAGTGCCGCACAAAGGGTGGTATGATCGTAGACGTATTCGGTATCGAAGCTTTCTTGCCGGGTTCTCAGATCGACGTGAAACCTATCCGCGACTACGATGTATTCGTTGGCAAAACTATGGAATTCAAGGTTGTTAAGATCAACCAGGAATTCAAGAACGTGGTTGTTTCTCACAAGGCTCTTATCGAAGCTGAACTGGAACAACAGAAGAAAGAAATTATCGGTAAGCTCGAAAAAGGACAAGTTCTTGAGGGTACCGTTAAGAATATCACATCTTATGGTGTATTCATCGACTTGGGTGGCGTAGACGGCTTGATTCACATCACTGACCTGTCTTGGGGCCGCGTAAGCGATCCGAAGGAAGTGGTTGAACTCGACCAGAAGCTCAACGTTGTTATCCTTGATTTCGACGATGAGAAGAAGCGTATCGCTCTTGGTCTGAAGCAACTCACTCCGCATCCTTGGGATGCTCTTAGCGCTGAACTGAAAGTGGGTGACAAGGTGAAGGGTAAAGTAGTGGTTATGGCTGACTACGGTGCATTCATCGAAATCGCTCCGGGCGTTGAAGGTTTGATCCACGTATCTGAAATGTCTTGGTCACAACACTTGCGTTCTGCACAAGACTTCATGAAGGTAGGTGACGAAGTGGAAGCAGTAGTTCTGACTCTGGATCGCGAAGAACGTAAGATGTCTTTGGGTATCAAACAACTGAAGCAAGATCCTTGGGAAACTATCGAAGAGAAGTATCCTGTAGGTTCTAAGCACACTGCTAAAGTTCGTAACTTCACTAACTTCGGCGTATTCGTTGAAATCGAAGAAGGTGTTGACGGCTTGATCCACATCTCTGACCTGTCTTGGACTAAGAAGGTTAAACATCCTTCTGAATTTACTCAGATCGGTGCAGACATCGAAGTTCAGGTACTGGAAATCGACAAAGAAAACCGTCGCTTGAGCCTTGGCCACAAGCAACTCGAAGAAAACCCCTGGGATGTATTCGAAACAGTATTCACTGTAGGTTCTGTACACGAAGGTACTATCATCGAAATGCTGGATAAGGGTGCTGTTGTTGCTCTGCCTTATGGCGTAGAAGGTTTCGCTACTCCGAAACACCTCGTTAAGGAAGATGGCTCTCAGGCTCAGATGGATGAGAAACTGTCATTCAAGGTTATCGAGTTCAACAAAGATGCTAAGCGTATCATCCTTTCTCACAGCCGTATCTTCGAAGATGCTGCAAAGGCAGAAGAAAGAGCTGAAAAGAAGGCTGCTGGTAAGAAGCCGGCTGGCAATAAGAGAGAAGACGCTCCGGCTATTCAAAACCAGGCTGCTTCTACTACTCTGGGCGACATCGACGCTCTGGCTGCTTTGAAAGAGCAAATGGAAGCTGGAAAGAAGTAATCACTTCTATAGATAGATAAAGACGAGAGGGCACTTACTTGAGAGTGTCCTCTCTTTTTTTATATTTGGGTAGAATCTTGGGGAATAAAGTGTGCTTTTTTATTTTATGATTATCTTTGCAGAATAGTGGTTGAATGTGGTGGCTCTGAATCTACCGCATTCTGAATGGTATAAATAATTTAATGTAGATTTACTATGCGAAACATTATTAAGAATTTGGGAAGCACTATGTTGCTGACCTGTTTGTCTCTCATCTTGCTGACCGGATGCAGTCGGAAGTCTCAACTGAAATTAGCAATAGAAATGGCTAATAAGCAGTGTCCTATGAGTATAGGAACGACAGGCGAAATATCGAGCATTACTTTTGATGGAACGGATGTGATATACGGTCTGTTGATGAATGAAGACTATCTGGACTTGGATGCCTTGGGGAAGAATACCGATGCAATGAAGTCTGCTGTAATGGTTATGTTCAAGAATCCGAAAGGGGAAATAAAGTCAATGCTGGAAATGGTAGTGGATACTAAATCCGGTATTAGATTAATATATAAAGGAAAGTCTACCGGCAAAGAAGTGGAATGTAGACTGGAAACTGAAGAGTTGAAACGCATCTTGAATCAGAAGGGAACGGAAAAAGAGAGTGAGCGGCAGAAGTTGGAAGAACTGGTGAATGTTACCAATGTGTCATGTCCGATGACGATAGATGAGGCTACCATTCTTAATAAGTTAACGATAGAGGCGGATAAAGTAGTATACAATTATACGATTGATGAAGAAAAAGTAGCAATGGCTGCTTTAAAGAGTAATGAGGTGCAGATGAAACAGAATATAAAGGGGGCTTTGAATGTATCCGAACCTTCCTTAAAAATGTTCCTGGAAGCATGTGTGAAGGATAATAAAGGGATAGCATACCGATATGTAGGTGATACCTCTGGTGAAAATATAGAATACCTTTTTACTGTTGCTGAACTAAAAGAGCTTCTGTCCAAATAAATAAGGATTGTTCAGAATGTATTGCTAATGGAAAAGTTTGAATTACATATACTGGGCTGCGGTTCTGCGCTGCCTACTACCCGTCATTTTGCCACTTCGCAAGTGGTGAATGTGCGTGACAAACTTTATATGATAGACTGCGGAGAAGGATCGCAATTGCAATTCCGCAAGTCCCGACTGAAGTTTTCCCGCTTGAATCATATTTTTATTTCTCATCTGCATGGAGATCATTGCTTTGGTTTGCTGGGATTGATATCCACGCTCAATCTGCTGGGGCGTACGGCTGAGTTGCATATTCATTCACCGAAAGGATTGGAAACCCTATTTGCTCCGATGCTAAGTTTCTTTTGCCGGCAAATGACGTATAAGGTTCTTTTCCATGAGTTTGAGACGAAAGAACCCGGAATGATCTATGAAGACCGTTCTCTGACAGTGACTACCATTCCATTGCGTCATCGTATGCCTTGTTGTGGCTTTCTGTTTGCAGAGAAGCAGCGGCCCAATCATATCATTCGGGAGATGGTTGACTTCTATGAAGTGCCGGTATACGAGTTGAATAGGATAAAGAATGGGGAAGACTATGTGACTCCGGAAGGCAAAACCATTTCCAATTCCTTACTGACACGTCCGTCTGATTTACCGCGTAGTTATGCCTATTGTTCGGATACCATCTATATGCCTGAGATTGCAGAACAGATAAAAGGAGTAGATTTGCTATTCCATGAGGCCACTTTTGCAAATGCAGACTTGCCTCGTGCCAAAGAAACCTTTCATACTACTGCTGCTCAGGCGGGAGAGATAGCCAAGGCGGCAGGAGCGAAGAAGTTGGTAATCGGGCATTTTTCTGCCCGCTATGAAGATGAGAATGTTTTGCTTAAAGAAGCTTCGGCTATTTTCCCCGAAACAGTGCTGGCTAAGGAAACGCTGTGTTTGGAGGTATAAATGATAATCACTAACAAATTATCATTTAACCGTCTGTTTTTTGTTTTATCGAACCGAATGCCGTATATTTGTACGGAATAATCTGAAAACATAGGCTTATAGATGAGAAAGTTACTCTACTGTTTTTTCTTTTTGTTGACTTTTTCGTCGCAGTCCGTGGCATGGGTGCAGGACGGTCGGAAGCAGGAAACGGCTCAGAAAGAGCAGCCGTCTTCTACTATTGTGCTGACTGTTTCGGCAGAAAACCGGGTACGTGTGCAGAATGCAGAACCCGGTTCCCAGATGGAAGTCTACAATATTGTAGGCGTGAAACTTACCACGATACGCATTGACTCTACGGATGTCACCGTTCAGGTGAATTTGCCTAAAGGTTATTACATCTTTAAGATTGGGAATGTCGTGCGGAAAGTGGTAATCAAATAAACGAAACGGAATAGATACTTATGAATCCTTCCTATAATGAACGCGAAGTGCTGGAGCTTCTACAAGATGAAAGTACACAAAAGCGAGGGTTTGAGTTGATTGTTGCGCAATATAGCGAACAATTATACTGGCAGATCCGTCGTATGGTGCTTTTGCATGAAGATGCTAATGACTTACTTCAGAACACGTTCATTAAGGCATGGACCAATATCGATTATTTCCGTGGAGATGCGAAGCTTTCTACCTGGCTCTATCGCATCGCTTTGAATGAATGTTTGACTTTCCTAAATAAACAACGAGCTGTAACTACTGTTTCTATCGATGATGAAGATGCTTCTGTACTTCAGAAGCTGGAAAGCGATCCCTATTTCTCCGGCGACCGGGCACAGAAGTCTCTACAGAAAGCACTGCTTACACTGCCGGAAAAACAACGTATGGTATTCAATTTAAAGTATTACCAGGAAATGAAATACGAGGAGATGTCCGACATCTTCGGCACATCTGTCGGCGCTCTGAAAGCCTCTTATCATCATGCCGTGAAAAAAATCGAGAAGTTTTTGGAGGGAGAGGTTTAAACCTTTACCCCAAAACATAGTCTAACCTAACAGAGAGGAAAAAAGCTTATGAAAGAAGAAGATAACATATTGAAGAAGGTAGGGAAGGAAAATGTTTTCCGTGTTCCTGACGGATACTTTGAGAATCTTACTTCAGAGGTGATGAGCCGGCTTCCCGAAAAGGAAACACCTGCAATTATTAAGAGAGAACCTACGAAGTGGGAGAGAATAAAGCCATGGGTATATATGACTGCCATGTTTGCCGGCGCAGCATTGATTATCCGCGTTGCTTCTACTGACCGTACACCTGTTAACAACCGGATGGCGATGGACGAACCTGAAACCGAAGTTGTTTCTGATGAATATATCAGTGCTGTGCTGGATAATTCCATGCTGGATGATTATTCGCTGTATGTCTATCTCACAGACGCCGGTGCAGAGTGATGTGAGTAACAACTTAACTGTATGAGAAGAAAATGAAAAAGCTGATTGTTTTGTTTATTGTGATGTGCAGTTTCATCCCCTTGTCATGGGCTATGGACGGATGTAATCAACATTTGTCTCCTGACGAATTCCGTGCCAAGCAGAAAGCGTATATCACTGAGAAAGCCGGATTGACTAAGGAAGAAGCCGCTAAATTCTTTCCTGTTTATTTTGAATTACAGGATCGCAAAAAGCAACTGAATGATGAGGCATGGAACTTACTTCGAAAAGGAAGGGATGAAAAGACGACCGAAGCGCAATATAATGAGATTTTAGAAGGCGTATACGATGCCCGTATTGCTACCAACCGTCTGGAGAAAACTTACTATGAGAAGTTTAAGAAGATACTTTCGAACAAAAAGATATATTTAGTACAGCGTGCTGAAATGCGTTTTAACCGTGAATTGCTGAAGGGGATGCATCATAAAGGTGGAGAACCTCAAAAACCGCAAGGAAAGAAAAAATAAAATAGGCATAAAAGGGAAGAAGTTGACAAGGGGACAAGGGCCATGCGGTATGATAATGCAAGCCCCTTGTCCCCTTGTTCTTTTGTTAATTTACCCTTTTCCCCCTTGTCAACTTCTTTCCTTGTCAACTTCTCTCTCCAGCTTTTTAGCTTCGTTCCAGATGGCGTCCATCTCCTCCAGAGTCATATCATGCAGGTTTTTGCCTTCCTTGATGGTGTGCGCTTCCAGATAATTAAAGCGGTTGATAAACTTCTGGTTGGTGCGTTCTAATGCATTATCCGGATTGATCTTGTAGAGACGTGCGGCATTGATAAGGCTGAATAGTACATCCCCAAATTCGGCTTCTGCCTTGTCCTTATCCATGTTGGCCACTTCTGCCTGAAACTCCTGGATTTCCTCTTTTACCTTATCCCACACTTGTTCCCGTTCTTCCCAGTCGAAGCCGACGTTGCGGGCTTTGTCCTGAATACGGTAAGCTTTGATGAGTGAAGGAAGGGCGGCAGGAACACCACTCAACACACTCTTGTTTCCACCTTTCTCTCTTAACTTCAGTTGTTCCCAGTTTTCGGAAACTTGTCCGGCAGTATCGGCTTTTACGTCACCGAACACATGGGGATGGCGGAAGATTAATTTCTCGCAAAGGTGATCGCATACATCTTTCATGTCAAAATCGCCTTTCTCGGAACCTATCTTTGCGTAGAAAGCTACGTGTAGCAAGACGTCTCCCAGCTCTTTGCAGATATCATTTTTATCGTCACGTATCAGGGCGTCACAAAGTTCATAAGTTTCTTCAATGGTGTTGGGACGCAGACTTTCGTTAGTCTGCTTGCGGTCCCAGGGACATTTCTCGCGGAGTTCGTCGAGTATGTCCAGGAAGCGTCCGAAGGCTTCCATCTGTTCTTTTCTTGTATGTAACATATCTTTATAGGGTTATTTATTGCAATGTGTATAATAGGATATAAGCAATCCGACTACTTCGGAGTAGTTCTTGCGGCCACTTTGTATCTTGTTTCCTTTCAGGTACAGGTCGTATATCCAGTCTTGTATATCTCCGATGAGTGGACTGTATTTTTCCGTCCAGTATTCCTGATTACTTTTAGCCAATTCTATGATTTCGGGGCGAATCCGGTTGAAGAGCTCTTTGTATTCTTCTTCATCCATCAGTCGGCGGGCATTGACAAGTACGTGTCCCAGCACTGAAAAGTATCCGCAGAAACGGATACCTCGCGCTTGCGAACGGGTACAGACCTGATAAGCGTAGAAGTTAGCTTCCGCCTCGCTGGAGATGCCCAATAAATGTGCCAGTTCATGCGCATACGTGGCAGGATACTGTGAAGGGAGCAGATCTCCATTCAAGGTAAATTCGCAGAAGAAAGGTCCCATGCTACCGGTGACGCCCACCATGGAAATCAGCGGAGTGAAAAGCATTGTCTTCACCCGTGGTGACTTATGGAAAGGATGATGTACACCCAGCGTATCACTGATCTGATTGTATCCGCGAACAGTTTCCCGGCGGATAAGGTCCTTATTGATGGTAGTTACATCTACATACGATCCATTCAATTTGTCAACGTAATCATCAACAAAGTTCCGGAAGTTTTCGGGAGTATATGCAGTGTAAGGAATCTCTGTTCGCTGGTAGAAATTGGGCTGTGAATAATTAAGTCCCCAAGCCAGATAGAACCAGACGTATATCCATAACAGATATTCAATATCATTCAGCAAGATGCGTTTCCACTTTTTCTTCTGAAAGCGGCGGGCATAGGCAGGGTAGAGGAGTACGCCCGCAATGCTGAGGGCTATGAATAAGTCGCCTATGGCAAAGGGAATGAGGCGGGAGAAAGACGAAAGAATATAAGCTATGACAGGATATACGCTGTGTGCATATATTTTTCCCATAGCCGGAATGAGCTGTGTGGCCCAGACTACTAACAAGAGTGTGCATAGCACGATATAACGAATCTTCAGCTTATATTTCATCGCAAATTTATTTGAAAGACAAAAATATACATTTATTAAATGTCACGTAGGAAATTTGCTTTATATTTGCAAAAAAACTATTAATAAGCAACTTAAGTAACGACATTAGACACTGTAATTATGACTGATCAAAATGACATTGAACGCTATTGCCGTAATTGCGTTTCACGCGATTTCGTGAATGGCAGAGGACTGGTTTGCAAGCGTACCGGGGCTATTCCTGCATTTGTAGGTGAATGTGAAAGCTATCAGAAAGATGAAGAGCTGGAGAAAATGGCTCCCACTCCTAAGCCTGAAGATTATTCGGGATATGTAGATAGGGAGAAACTGTTGGCTGAGGAGAATTTACCGAAAGCTGTATTGTTCGGAGTGCTGGCATGCATTGCAGGTGCTGTGGCTTGGGCTTTGATCTCTATTTCTACCGGATACCAGATGGGATATATGGCCATTGGTGTCGGTTTCCTGGTAGGATTTGCGATGCGCCAGGGGAAAGGAATACGCCCTATATTCGGCATTATTGGTGCTGCTTTGGCGTTGATAAGCTGTGTGATGGGAGATTTCTTCTCTATTGTAGGTCTGGTGGCCAAAGAATATGAAGTCTCTTTTATGGACGTCCTTTTCGACGCCAGTTATGGTGAAGTGATGTCTGTGGTAATAGAAAATATGGCTTCCATGACAATCGTATTTTATGGAATTGCTCTTTATGAAGGTTATAAATTGTCGTTCTCTGCACAGAAAGCGCCGGAGGGTGGCAAGATTTGAATTTAATTTAGTAATTTTGCGCCCGTTATTCGCGATAAAATAAATTATATACAGATTTAAAAGATATGGAATTAGCAAGTAAGTACAACCCTGCTGACGTAGAGGGAAAGTGGTACCAGTATTGGTTGGACCACAAATTATTCAGTTCAAAACCCGATGGTCGTGAGCCTTACACCATCGTCATTCCGCCCCCTAACGTCACCGGCGTGCTCCACATGGGACACATGCTTAATAATACCATTCAAGATATTCTGGTACGCCGTGCCCGTATGGAAGGTAAAAATGCCTGCTGGGTACCGGGTACTGACCACGCTTCTATCGCTACGGAAGCGAAGGTAGTAAATAAGCTGGCTGCACAAGGTATCAAGAAGACGGATCTTACCCGTGACGAATTCCTGAAGCATGCTTGGGAGTGGACAGATGAACATGGTGGCATCATTCTGAAGCAGTTGCGTAAACTCGGTGCTTCCTGTGATTGGGACCGCACCGCTTTCACTATGGACGAAAAGCGTAGCGAAAGTGTTTTGAAGGTATTTGTAGACCTCTACAATAAGGGACTGATTTACCGTGGTGTACGTATGGTAAACTGGGATCCGAAGGCTTTGACAGCCCTTTCTGATGAAGAAGTTATCTACAAGGAAGAGCATGGCAAACTGTATTATATGCGCTATAAAGTGGAAGGTGATGCGGAAGGACGCTATGCTGTGGTAGCTACTACCCGTCCTGAAACGATCATGGGTGATACCGCTATGTGTATCAATCCGAACGACCCGAAGAACGAATGGCTGAAAGGTAAGAAAGTAATCGTTCCTTTGGTAAATCGTGTGATTCCGGTAATCGAAGATGATTATGTAGATATTGAGTTCGGTACAGGTTGCCTGAAAGTAACCCCTGCGCATGATGTGAACGACTATATGCTGGGTGAAAAGTATAACTTGCCAAGCATCGATATCTTCAACGATAATGGTACGTTGAGCGAGGCTGCCGGTCTTTATATCGGTATGGATCGCTTTGATGTTCGTAAACAGATTGAGAAAGACCTGGATGCTGCCGGTCTGTTGGATAAGGTGGAAGCCTATACCAATAAGGTAGGTTATTCCGAGCGTACCAACGTGGTTATAGAGCCGAAGCTTTCTATGCAGTGGTTCCTCAAGATGCAGCATTTTGCAGATATGGCATTGCCTCCTGTAATGAATGACGATCTGAAATTCTACCCTGCCAAGTATAAGAATACCTATCGCTACTGGATGGAGAACATCAAGGACTGGTGTATCAGTCGTCAGTTGTGGTGGGGACATCGCATTCCGGCATACTTCCTTCCGGAAGGTGGATATGTGGTAGCAGCTACTGAAGAAGAAGCTCTGAAACTGGCAAAAGAGAAGACCGGCAATCCGGCCCTGACTATGGAAGACCTTCGTCAGGATGAAGACTGTCTGGATACCTGGTTCTCTTCCTGGTTGTGGCCCATCTCTTTGTTTGATGGTATCAATAATCCGGGTAATGAGGAAATCGATTATTACTATCCGACAAGTGACCTGGTAACCGGTCCGGATATCATTTTCTTCTGGGTAGCCCGCATGATTATGGCAGGTTATGAATATGAAGGAAAGATGCCGTTCAAGAATGTGTACTTTACGGGTATCGTTCGCGATAAGTTGGGACGTAAGATGTCCAAGTCCCTTGGTAATTCTCCCGACCCGTTGGAACTGATTGAGAAGTTTGGTGCCGATGGTGTGCGTATGGGTATGATGCTTGCAGCTCCTGCCGGAAATGACATCTTGTTCGATGACGCTCTTTGCGAACAGGGACGTAACTTCTGTAACAAGATATGGAATGCTTACCGCTTGGTAAGTGGCTGGACAATTGATGATAACCAGCCTATTCCCGAAGCGGCTAAGCTGGCGATATCCTGGTTTGAATCCAAACAGAATGAAGTTACAGCCGAGGTAGCGGATTTATTCAGTAAATATCGCCTGAGTGAAGCTCTTATGGCTGTCTATAAATTGTTCTGGGATGAATTCTCTTCCTGGTTCCTTGAAATCATTAAGCCGGCTTACGGACAAGGCATTCACAGTACGGTTCGTAATGCTGCGATTTGCTATTTTGATAATTTGCTTCGTCTGCTTCATCCGTTCATGCCATTCATTACCGAAGAGCTCTGGCAACAGATGTATGAGCGTGAGGAGGGTGAGAGCATCATGGTATGTCCTTTGAGTATGGATACCCATGTAGACAGCGAGATGATTCAGCAATTCGAAGTGGTGAAGGAAGTTATCAGTAACGTTCGTTCCATCCGTTTGCAGAAAAACATAGCTCAGAAGGAAACACTGGAATTGCAGGTGGTTGGTGAGAATCCGGTTGATGCATTCAACTTGGTTATCATGAAGATGTGTAATCTCTCGGCAATTGATGTGGTAGATACTAAAACCGAAGGTGCTGCTTCATTCATGGTAGGAACTACGGAATATGCCGTACCTCTGGGGAATATGATTGATGTAGAAGCTGAAATAGCCCGTATGGAAGCAGAATTGAAGCACAAAGAAGGTTTCCTGCAAGGCGTCATGAAGAAGCTGAGCAATGAGAAGTTTGTGAATAATGCTCCTGCCGCTGTCCTTGAACTGGAACGTAAGAAACAGGCGGATGCGGAAAGTATTATCAACTCTCTGAAAGAGAGTATTACTGCGCTGAAGAAAGCATAGTAAGAGCTAGTTAAGATATAATAATGGTAACAATAAGGGTAGATAGTCTTTGAGATCTACCCTTAATTGTTTTAATGCTTGCTGTATACGATAGTCCACCGTTTTTGGAGAAACATCCAAGGCGGTGGCTATTTCTTTATAACTCATATTCTGGAAACGATGCATACAAAAAGCCTCGCGATAACTGGGTGGAAGTGCTGCGATTGCCTTTTCTATCCGTTTGGTGAGTTCTTCTATATGGTAAAAGTCTATATCCTGTAATATCTCTTGCATCTGTTCATAGAATAGAGTATCTGCACGTTGTCTTGTGCCTTGTTGCCGGATTTGTGATATAGCCCTGTGATAAACCATTCTAAAAAGATATCTGTTAAGAGAAGACTCTATTATAGTATGTGCATCCGGATTCTCCCATACCCATAATAATACATCCTGTACGATTTCCTCAGCATCTTCCAAATCGACAAAACGATGGCAATAGGCGCATAAAACAGAGTAGTATTTCCTGAATAATGCGTCAAAAGCTTTTTTATCTCTTTGACTGATGGCGGAGAGTAAGGAGCTATCTTCCTGTGATGTAATTCTCATAATATCATGTTAGCGAAGCAAAGATATTATTTTCCCGGAAAAAAATCTAAAAAAGAAGCTTTTTCGTTTAGGAATCTTTTTTTCTCATGCGTCTTTTAAATAGAGAATAAGAATAAAATAGGATGGAAGTACAAAATATAAATGGAATAGAAGATTTGCTTTTGCGTTATTGCGAGGGTGATGTGACTGAGGAAGAGTATCAATTGGTAGAGAATTGGGTAAATGCTTCAGAGGAAAATGAAAGAGTAGCAAAACAGGTATTCTCAATTCACCTTGCCATAGATTCAGTTCAGATATTAAAAAAGATTGATACAGAGAAAGCCCTGAAAAAAGTGAGCTCCCGGATTGTAGCTAAGAAGCGTCAGATAGGGTGGGAATGGTTCCAGCGTGCTGCTGCCATTTTATTTATTCCCTTGCTTGTATCTTTTCTGATGCAACATTTCTTTATAGCAGATACTAAAGAGCAGGTAGCTCAGCTTATTGAAATAAGAACTAATCCGGGAATGATAACTTCCGTTATATTACCTGATAGCACTGTCGTTTATTTGAACTCAGAATCCTCTTTATCATATTCGAGCCGTTTTGACGGAAATACCCGTGAGGTCTTTTTAAAAGGTGAAGCCTACTTTGAAGTAATGAAAGATCCATCGAAACGTTTTCTGGTTTCTACTATGTATCAATCTCAAATAGAAGTATTGGGGACACATTTTAATGTTGAGGCTTATGAAGGAGGAGAGAATGTTGTGACTACATTAGTCGAAGGAAAAGTAAACTTCTTATTCAAGCAGAATGAGCGTGCTCATGCAGTAAAACTTAAACCCGGTGAGAAACTGACATATAATTCAAAGGAAGGTAGGGTACGTCTTTCTGCTACTTCTTGCGAGTCTGAAACATCCTGGAAGGATGGTAAGGTTATTTTGAAAAATACTCCTTTGTGGGAGGCTCTTCATATGTTGGAGAAACGTTATAACGTTCAATTTGTAATAAACAACAGGAAAGGGTTAGATGATACATTCAACGGTACCTTTACAAATGAACGCTTGGAGCGTATATTAGATCACTTTAAAATATCTTCTAAGATACGCTGGCGTCAAATTGAAGATGCGAATATATTGGATAGGAAGATTAAAATAGAGATTTATTAGTTATATACTAACCACTTAATATTTTAATGACATGAAAAACAACTCTACCTAAAACAAAACATATGGAATGATATTGGCGTATCATTCCATATGAAAATCAGTCTATCTTTTTCTCAGCTTGTTTGGCGACAAGCGTAGATAAACCAGTTTTTTAACTTTAAATCATTACAAAATTATGCAAAATTATTTTAGCATCCAACTTTTGTGGGTGGTAAAGTCACTTTGGTTGACCTTTAAAAAAATTCCGCTTGCTATGAGACTATTCGTTCTAATTTTGATTTGCTCCGTTAGTTTTGCGTGTGCATCGGGTGTCTATGCGCAGAATAATGCTGTCATTAGTCTAAAAGTACAGAATCAGACAGTAGGAGATGTATTGCAGAGAATAGAAGAACAATCCGAGTTTGGTTTTTTCTTTAATAATAAACATGTAGATTTAAATCGTCGGGTATCTGTTTTTGCTAATAAAAGCAATATATTTAAGATACTTGATGAGGTATTCGAAGGTACTAATGTTAAGTATTCTGTGCTCGATAAGAAAATTATATTATCTACGGAAATACCTGCTTTGCAGCAAGAAAAGAAAAATCGTGTGACAGGCCGGATTACCGATATTAATGGAGAACCTTTAATCGGAGCATCTATTCAGGTGAAAGGAACTTCTGTAGGTACTATTACAGATATTGACGGTAATTATTCGTTAGAAGTATCAGGAAATGTGATTCTGCTGGTTTCTTATATCGGATATGTGCCCCAGGAAATTACCGTAGGGCTTCAGAAAGTCATAAATATTGTATTAAAAGAAGATACAAAGACCTTGGATGAAGTGGTGGTGGTAGGTTACGGAGTGCAAAAGAAGACAGATGTTACGGGAGCTATGGTACGGGTTGATGCAGAAGATCTAACCTCTCGTCCGGTGTCCAATGCTTTTGAGGCTATGCAGGGTAAAGCGGCTGGTGTAGATATTACGAGCAATGAGCGTCCTGGTGAAATAGGAACTATCAATGTACGTGGTGTTCGTTCTTTGAGTGCCAGTAACACCCCGCTGTATGTGGTAGATGGGATTCCCTTAATGTCTAATAGTGGTATTGAGACATTGAACCCTAATGATATAGAGTCTATTGATGTATTAAAAGATGCTTCTGCCACTGCTATTTATGGCTCTCGTGGTGCTAATGGAGTCATTTTAGTTACTACGAAGCAGGGAAAAGAAGGAAAATTGACGTTGAATTATTCTGGAACTGTTACCTTCGAAACTTTGCAAGACTATTCCAGTATGATGAATTCAGCAGAGTATATTGAGTGGCGCAGATGGGCCTATTATTACTTTAACCCGGAAGCATACCCAAGAGCCGACCAGCCGACTAAAGAAAATGATTATAAAATATTTATGGGTTCTTCTGACCCTTATGCCTGGAGAAACATAGAAAAAGGATGGGCTAATGGAACCTGGGATGCATCTCAGGTGTCTACAACAGATTGGGGAAGTATGGTTACCCAAACAGGTATTACACATGAACATACATTGAGTGCTAGTGGTGGTTCGGAAAAGATGAAAGGGTATACATCTTTCGGTTATTTGAATAATGAGGGTACCATAAAAGGAGAATCTTATACCCGGTATACAGCGAAAGCCAGTGTAGACTTAGATCCGGTGAAGTGGCTTAAGCTGGGGATGAATATTAATGCAACCTTTAGCGAACAACAATATGGTTCTTCTGCTAAAGCGGTAGGACAGTTATCTACTAATATTCCCAGGAATTTATATGCAGCTTCAACCAGTGTATTTCCTTATGCAGTTCCTTATGATGATAATGGCGAACGTATCATTTATCCAGGAGGGGATGACGGTGTAAAGACAGTAATAGATGATTGGAAGTACAGTGAAAATGAACGGAGGATGTTTCGTGCTATTGGTAGTATGTATGCACAGTTGGACCTGGGGGAAATTTATACTCCATTAAAAGGGTTGAGATATCGTTTTAATTTTGGACCCGATTTCCGTTATTGGCGCAATGGAACTTACCAGGATGAGCAGTCTGTTAGTAGGAATGGCTCTCCTAATTATGCTTCATTGAGTAATCAACAGGACTTTTCCTGGACTTTGGATAATTTGATTTATTATAATAAAGAAGTAGGGAAGCATGGTTTTGGTTTAACTCTCTTACAAAGTGCCACTAAGTATCATTATGAGGAGTCTTCTATGGGAGCTGTTGGTATACCTTTATCAAGTGCAAAGTGGAATGCATTGACACAACAGGATATCTCGTCTTTGGACAGTTGGAATAGTGGTTTGATTGAGAAACAGCTGATGTCGTATATGTTCCGTTTGAATTATGATTATGATAATAAGTATCTGGTCACAGTCTCCGGGCGTTGGGATGGTGCCTCACAGCTTGCTAAAGGCAATAAATGGGCATTCTTTCCCAGTGTTGCATTGGGGTGGCGTCTTGATCAGGAAGATTTCCTGAAAGATATCCGGTGGATAAGTCAATTGAAACTGCGTTTAGGAGTTGGAGTTACAGGCAATTCGGCTATTGATCCTTATCAGACAAAAGGTGCTATTGTTTCTCTTTATTATCCTTACGGAAGTAGTATAACGCCGGGATATGTGGCATCCGAATCTTTGATTGAAGGAGGAAATGTAGCCATGGCTAATCAAAACCTGACATGGGAGAAAACCAGGCAATATAATATTGGAGTTGATTATGCTGTGTTGAATGGACGAATTTCGGGAGTGATAGATTTCTATACTTCACGTACTACAGATTTGTTGATGGAGATGACAATCCCTGCCTTAACAGGTTATACAAATACATACGCCAATGTGGGCGAAACATCCAATATGGGTGTGGACATCACATTGAATACCGTTAATGTGAAAACACGTAATTTTGAGTGGAGCACTACTCTTAATGCTGCCTGGCAAAAAGATAAAATAGAGTCCCTGTCGAACGGGAAAGAAGATGATATCAATAATAATTGGTTCATAGGACAGGCATTAGGTGTTATATATGGCTATCAATCTGCCGGATTGTGGAAGGAAGAAGATGCTGCGGAAATGGCTAAATTCAACGAGAAGGGGCATAAGTTTGAAGCTGGCATGGTGCGTCCTGTCGATCAAAATAATGACCATTTGATAGATCCTAATGATGACAGAGTTGTGATAGGTCATACTCGTCCCCGCTGGACTTTCGGAATGACCAATGCTTTCTCTTATAAGAATTTTGATTTCTCTTTTATGCTCTATGGTCGCTTCGATTATCTGGTAAATACTGGTGGCGAATGGCAAGGAGGGCGCTATACACAGCGTAAGATTGACTATTATAATGAAAACAATAAGAATGCAGAATATCAGAAGCCCATTTGGAATGGTGCTGCAGGAGATCCTTACTACAATATTCTCGGCTATAAGAACGGTTCATTCTTGAAAATACGGAATATATCTTTAGGATACTCTTTCCCAAAGTCATTGATGAAAAAATGGGGAATATCTAACATGAAGGTATATGTACAAGCCAAAAATCCCGGAAGGATATTTTCGAATATAGATTTCCTGGAACTGGATGCTTCACAAGCGGGTACTACAGCCTGGAATCGTGGTTATACAATTGGATTAAATATTGGATTCTAACTTAAACTAATAAAGATATACTTATGAAACTTTGTAGAAATATTGCATATAGTTTGCTGGCTACTATATTTGTAGGAGGTACATTACCTTCGTGCAGTGATTTTCTGAATGAGGAATTGACTACACAGAGAAATACTGATTATTTTGATACGGAAGAAGGTATAGCAGATTTGGCTACTGGTATTTATTATAACTTACGTTTCCATTTTTCTAAAGAGTGGGCGTATGCTACAACTAATTATGGCACAGATGAATTCCGTATAGGAGGTAATGCATCTAATGCTGCATGGAATAGTTATAATGGTAGTTTTAAATCGCAAATAACAGCAATGGATTCCAATACAGCATTGATGGAGACACTTTGGGATAATATGTATATAGGGATCAATTCTGCCAATATTCTGTTAGAGAAATTATCCTTGGGTATTTATAATGGAGCTAATAAAGATGTGTATATGGGCGAAGCTCATTTCTTGCGTGGGTTCAACTATCTGAAGTTGGTTTCCCAATATGGTGGAGTACCTCTGAAGCTACATCCGAGCACTACCCCCGAGCGAGAGTTTACTCGTTCAACCGCTCAAGCCACGGTAGAGCAAGTAATTGATGATTTAAAGAAAGCTTATGATTATTTGCCGGATAAAGTATCTATGACCGGTAAACTGACGAAAGATGCTGCTGCACATTTTCTGGCTAAAGCCTATTTATTCCGTGCCAGTGAGATTAATGATTCCTGGAATAGTAATACGAAATCAGCAGATTGTGCAGAAGCTCTGCGCTTGGCAAAAGAAGTCATCTCTCACCGGACTTTGGCATCGAACTTCTCCGACCTTTGGAATTATACAGAACCGGATGGAGCCAATGAAAAATTAGATGAGATTATTCTGGCAGCTCAGTTCTCTTCTGATAAATCTTCAAGAGGGCGTTATGGTAATCCTTGTCATTTGTATTTCTTGTCTGTATACCAGAATCTCCCGCAAATGAAGCGTGATATTGCAGGAGGGCGTGAATATCAGCGTTTGAGAACTACGTATTATATGTATAATGTATACGACATGGTAAATGATTCACGTTTCTGGAAAAGCTTTAAAACAAAATATGCAGTCAATAATCCGGTTAAGGGATCTACCTATGAGAAAGGTGATTTGGGCATAATGTATGTTATTAATCGTCCGGGTGATACACGTTTTGATAATATGGAAATGAAAGAAAAGGTTGCTGATGAAAAAACAGGAAAGTTGATACCAACTGTGTTTGTTGCTTATCCGAAGGATCGAAATGGCAAAGATGATACGGCATTATATGATGAACTCTCACGTTTTGCTTCATGTAGCAAGTATCTGGACGGTTCACGTGAGGCTGTTAATGATATGCCTGGTTTTCGCGATGGTATACTTGCACGGTTGGGAGAGACTTATCTTATAGCAGCAGAAGCTTTGATTCGTCAGCATGAATATGATGATGCCTTATACTATATCAATGAAATCCGGAAGCGGGCAGCTTATAAGAAAGGTGAAGACCGTTCTGCTTATTGTGATGGTGGGGCAGCTTATAATTCCAATTCTTTAGGCTATGCCAGCATGGGAGATGTGAATTCATATATGGCAGAGAATTCTTACTATGAATCAAATGGTGTATCTGAAACTACAGATGCTACTAACTTGATAGTAACGGATATTCAGAAATTGCCAGCTGAAGATAAAGCCATAATAGATAAATTGAATTATACAGATGATTATGACCGAATGATGTGCTTCTTGTTGAATGAACGTTCCCGTGAGCTTTGTGGCGAATTCCTTCGTTGGGAAGATCTGGCAAGAACTAAAACCCTGGTTGCCCGTGCCAAAGCTTTTAATCCAGATGCAGCTTCCAATGTTGATGAACATCATTGTCTGCGTCCCATTCCTCAAACGTATTTAGATGCTATACAGAAAGATGGGCATGCATTGACTTCTGAGGAAAAGAAAGCAGAACAGAATCCTGGCTATTAGTTTAATGTCGCTCGTTAAAATTGATAATATTACATTTATAGATAAAAATGAACATTTATTATATTGGTAGATGATGAAAAATAATTTGAAATATTTATTTCCCCTTGTGGCAGGTTTTTCAGGAACTGTCATGGCTCAAAGTACTACTGCCAATCTCCCTAATGTAGTTTACATTATGGCTGACGATTTAGGCATAGGTGATTTAGGATGCTATGGACAGAGGCAGATTAAGACCGTCAATATTGATGGCATTGCACAAAACGGAATGAAGTTTATGCAGCATTATTCCGGAGCTACAGTCAGTGCTCCCTCACGCTGTGCCTTGTTAACGGGGAAGCACATGGGGTATGCAGCTATCCGGGGAAATGACAAAGTCGAGGGATCAGATGGATTACTTTATGAAACCCCACTTCCTGCGGAAGAAAAGACGGTTGCAGATGTATTTAAAAGCAGAGGTTATGCAACAGGGTGTATTGGTAAATGGGGATTGGGAGGTCCAGGAACAGAAGGTATGCCCAATAAGCACGCTTTTGATTATTTTTATGGTTACTTGGGACAACGTTTTGCTCATAGTTATTATCCGGAGTTTCTGCATGAAAACGATGAAAAAATCATGTTGAACGGAAAATTCTATTCGCATGATTTGATGTTGGAGAAAGCACTGAACTTTATTGATAAAAACAAGGCTACTCCTTTCTTTCTTTATTTCTCACCAACCCTTCCTCACGCCGATCTTGATATTATGGATAAAGAGATGAAGAAATATGAAGGTGAATTTTGTGAAACTCCTTTTGGTGGAAGAGGTTATAAAGAGCAGCGAAACCCTCGTGCGGCTTATGCGGCAATGGTTACTTATTTGGATCATAGTGTGGGGCTAATCATTGATAAGTTGAAAGAGGAAGGATTGTATGAGAATACTATCATAATTTTCACTTCAGATAATGGAGTTCATGCCGAAGGAGGGCATGATCCTGATTATTTTGATAGTAATGGCCCTTTCAGAGGTCACAAAAGAGATCTTTATGAAGGAGGTATTCGTACTCCATTTGTAGTGCAGTGGCCAGGTGTAATTCCGGCAGGGGTAATAACAGATCATATTTCTGCTTTCTGGGATTTTTTGCCAACCATTAGTGATCTGCTTCAAACGAAATCACCTCAGGGCATCAATGGTATATCATATTTACCTACTTTAACGGGAAAAGGGAAACAGAAGAAGCATGATTATATCTATTATGAGTTCTTTGAAGCTGGAGGAAAACAATCTATTATGGACCTTGATGGTTGGAAATTGATAAGATTGGAAGTTAGTACTCCTGCAAAGACTTATGAGGAATTGTATAATATCTATAGAGATCCTGCAGAAACTACCAATGTGATCCGGCAATATCCTGAAATAGCTAAAAAGTTGAAGGAAAAGATTGAGTCTCAGCGTACGGAGAATTCTCATTTTCACTTCTGATTACTATAAACGAATTAGCCCTTGCAATATTTGATTACTGCAAGGGCTAATTTATTTTTTATAAATCAAATGCTATTACTTTTCCAGTAGTTCTTTCAGAAAAGAATCCAGCTCTTCATCCAGACCTTTCAGTAGTTCCTCATTTACAAGCAATGTATCATCATCCATTAATAATAACTCAGCAACTGTTTCTTTTTCTTCATCCACCAGTACGAATGAATAGGGCTTCAAGATGGTAAGCCGATCAAAGTCACCACCATTCTTCATGTTATTAAGTAATGTAGAAAGAATACGTTCTGCGCTCTCGTAGAAGTCATCTCCATCATACGTCATCCATTCTTCTACTGTGATACATGCCAAGTCCTCGTCATCATCGTCAAATATAGACAGTTCGCCGGAATTCTGGTTAGCTTGCAGATGGATGTCGGTCACAATGGTTTGCTCGCAGCCACAAATATATTTGCTGACTGCTTGTCTTATGGTCTTTTCTAAGAGTGATAAAGATACTTGGCTCAGTTTCATAATAGATATTCTTTCTTAATGGATGTTCAAAGGTATAAAAAAAATAATTACCCTTGCATCATTTGATTAAAAATCATTCTTAAATCGTTCCATTTGGACATTCAATCGTGTCATTCCCTCTTTTCGTTCTTGCAATTCACCTAAATAGCGGGTTACTGCAAAGTAGTTGGGAACGTCGCTGACATCTATTCCTCCCTGCTTTTTTTTCTCTTCAATCTTGTCTATGTCGTATGCTTCTTTTTGCGCCTTCAGTGCCCATTCTTCTGCTGCCTGAATGCTATCTTGCATCTCATATCCTAAAGCAACGTTATAGGCTGCATACATTTTCTGTTTTCCTTTTTTCTTCTTCTCGTAAGTCTGTTTCCAAAGCGCAATGGCTCGTTCCCAGTCGTTTTCACGAACATAAACGGCTGCATCACGCATATTCACCGAACCGCTCGTAAATAGATAGCGGGAAGCCGTCTTCCAGTGTGGCAGCATATACTTTACAGGCACAGTGCCGGCAAATTCAGAAGCTTCTTTCAGCATTTCTGTTTCACTGATGAGTCCTGCACCGGCCTGAGCTATGCTGGGGGCAGCATAATCCCAGAAAATACTATCGTTGGTATTGATTGTTACCATTGGACCATTTCGGTTAGGCAGGTATACTTTTACGGTAGGGTATACCTTTACGTCTATGGTTCCGGCATAAACACCCCACTCGCGCAGGTATTCAATTTTGCGGAGAGAGCGTAGTTGTATATTTTCCAAAGCTATCAGGAAATCCACATCCAGGCTTTCGGTAAGACTTTCCACTTCACTCTTGCTGAGGGTGCTTTCGCGGGGAATCATATCATTGGCCCGTAACATAGAATCGCAAATAACGACTTCGTCGAAATAGTTTTCGTTGGCAAGTGCTTCAGCCAGTGCCTCAGTGGTTATTTTAGCATTTCCGTTGAAGTATTTTGTTTTGCGGGCAATTTCCGTCTCATCTTTTTTCTTTTCATCCGTTTCTTCTACGATCAGCTTGTTGTCCGGGATGGATGGCATATTATTTACCACGGCTACACGTTTAAGGCTGGGCGGGAAGCTAACTTCTGCCGGCAGCATATAGTCGATGGATAATTGCTCTACGGTCTGGCAACCGCCAAATAGCAGAGCACAACAGATCCCTAAGAGATGCGAATACTTAGTCATAGGCTTGTTCTTTATCTAAGAATAACAAAAATACACTTTTGTATGGATATATAAAAGCCTCAAACAGATTTTAACCGTTTGAGGCTTTTATTAGTGATTAGCGATAAGAGATTAGTGGTTAGTATACTTATCACTAGTCACTCATCACTAACCACTCATTACATATTCCTTCCGTGACAGTTCTTATACTTCTTACCACTTCCACAAGGGCAAGGATCATTACGTCCTACAGTTCTTTCCGCACGAATCGGTTCACGTTTCACTTGCTCACGTGTATCCTGTTGGGCAGCAGCCTGTTGATTCGGATCACTCAGATCTTGCTTTTGTTCGCGATATTTGCTCATGTCCTGCTTCTGTTCGGGAGCAGCTTGCTGAATTTCCTGTGGCTCCTGTACCGGAATTTGTCCACGCATCAGGATAGAAACAGTCTGGTTATTGATCTTATTCACCATTGTGTCAAACAGATTGACAGACTCCAACTTGTAAATCAATAACGGGTCTTTCTGTTCGTAGCTTGCATTCTGCACAGAATGTTTCAATTCATCCAGCTCACGCAAGTTTTCTTTCCATGATTCGTCGATGACGTGCAGCAGGATAGACTTTTCAAAAGCTTTCACTACCTCCTTACATTCGCTTTCGTAAGCGGCTTTCAGGCTACAGGAGATGTTGTACATACGCTTACCATCCGTAATGGGGATAAGAATATTTTCATACATATGTCCTTGAGTCTCATACACCTGCTTGATAACCGGATAAGCCACCTGTGCCATGCGGTCAGTCTTACGCTTGAACAGATCCATGGCTACATTGAAAGCTTCTTCTGTAAGTTTCTCTTTCTTTTCGTTGCGGAACTGCTCTTCACTGAACGGAGTTTCCATAGCAAGTGTTTGTAGGAAGTCCATTTTGCAGTTTTCGTAATCGGGAGCTTCAACAGCAGCGGCAACACGATCCCAGATCATGTTCACGATGTCCATACCGATACGTTCACCCATCAAGGCATGACGACGCTTGGTATACACAACAGTACGTTGTTTGTTCATTACGTCATCATATTCCAGCAAGCGTTTACGGATACCGAAGTTGTTTTCTTCCACTTTCTTCTGTGCACGTTCGATGGAGTTGGAAATCATCTTGTGTTCAATCATTTCACCTTCCTTGAAACCGAGGCGGTCCATCACACCGGCAATACGGTCGGAGGAGAACAGACGCATCAATTCATCTTCCAGTGATACGAAGAATACAGAAGAACCCGGGTCACCCTGACGTCCGGCACGTCCGCGCAACTGGCGGTCTACACGACGGGACTCATGACGCTCCGTACCGATAATTGCTAAACCACCTGCAGCTTTCACTTCCGGGCTCAGCTTGATATCCGTACCACGACCGGCCATATTGGTAGCAATGGTTACTGTACCGCTTAAACCGGCTTTAGCTACGATGTCTGCTTCCTTCTGGTGCAGCTTGGCATTCAGTACGCTATGCTCAATCTTGCGCATAGACAACATTTTGCTCAGCATTTCGGAGATTTCTACAGAAGTAGTACCCACCAGCACAGGGCGTCCGGCTTGTACCAACTGCTCAATCTCTTCGATAACAGCTTTATATTTCTCGCGTTTCGTCTTATAAACGCGGTCGTTCATATCTTTACGGGAAATGGGGCGGTTGGTCGGGATTACCACTACATCCAGCTTGTAGATATCCCAGAACTCACCTGCTTCCGTTTCCGCAGTACCGGTCATACCCGAGAGCTTGTGGTACATACGGAAGTAATTCTGCAACGTAATGGTAGCGAATGTCTGCGTAGCAGCTTCCACTTTCACGTTTTCCTTAGCTTCGATAGCTTGGTGCAAACCGTCGGAGTAGCGGCGGCCTTCCATGATACGTCCGGTCTGCTCGTCTACGATCTTCACCTGTCCGTCCAGTACAACGTATTCATCATTGATCTCGAACATGGTGTATGCCTTCAACAATTGGTTGATGGTATGTACTCGTTCAGATTTGATGGCATAGTTTGTCAGCAGTTCATCTTTCTTAGCCAGACGCTCTTCATCTGTCAGTTGTGTTTCGTTTTCCAGTTCGGAAAGCTGTGCAGCTATGTCGGGCAATACAAAGAGGGTAGGATCTTCCGAGTTACCGGTAATCAAATCCACACCTTTATCTGTAAGGTCTACACTGTTCAGTTTTTCTTCGATGACGAAATACAACGGGTCAGTTGCTTCGTGCATGCGTTTATTGTTCTGCTCCATGTAGATTTCCTCGGTCTTCAGCATACCAGCCTTGATGCCCTGTTCACTCAGGAACTTGATCAATGCCTTGTTTTTCGGCAAAGCTTTATGGCTGCGGAACAGGGCAAGGAAGCCTTCTTCCTGTTCTTTCTTATCGCTGGAAGCAATGAGGCGTTTGGCGTCAGCCAGATATTGGGTAGCCAGTTTCTTCTGTGCTTCTACCAGGCGTTCTACCAGTGGGCGAAGCTGTTCAAACAACTGCTCTTCACCTTTGGGGATAGGGCCGGAAATAATCAACGGTGTACGGGCATCGTCAATCAATACGGAGTCCACCTCATCGACGATGGCATAATTGTGCTGACGTTGTACAAGGTCTTTCGGGCTGATAGCCATGTTATCACGCAGGTAGTCGAAACCGAATTCATTGTTCGTACCGAATGTGATATCTGCCAGATATGCCTTGCGACGTGCGTCTGAGTTCGGTTGGTGCTTGTCGATACAATCCACACTTAAACCGTGGAACATGTAAAGAGGGCCCATCCACTCGGAGTCACGTTTAGACAGGTAGTCATTCACAGTTACCACATGCACACCGTTTCCGGTCAATGCATTCAGGAATACCGGGAGGGTAGCCACCAATGTCTTACCTTCACCCGTTGCCATTTCGGCGATCTTACCTTTGTGCAATACCACACCACCGAATAACTGTACATCGTAGTGTACCATGTTCCAGGTAACTTCCGCACCACCGGCCAACCAGTGATTCTGATAGATAGCCTTATCATCCTCAATACGTACGAAGTCCTTCGTAGCAGCCAGATGACGGTCGAATTCAGTAGCTGTCACTACAATTTCTTCGTTTTCAGAGAAACGTTTTGCGGTTTCTTTTACGATGGAGAAAGCTACAGGCAGTACTTCATCGAGTGCTTTTTCGTAGCATTCCAATATTTCTTTCTCCAGTTTGTCTATCTGTGCGAAAACCTCTTCACGGTTTTCCAGTTCAATAGCTTCGATACCTGCCTTTAGTTCTTCTACCTTAGCGCGTTGCTCTGTAGCCGAATCGTGGATGTAGGTTTTCAGTTCTTCCGTCTTGGCGCGTAGGGCGTCGTTATCGAGTTTGGCAACTTCCGGGTAAGCGGCTTTGATTTTTTCCACCCACGGCTGAATTTCTTTCATGTCGCGTGCGGATTTATTGCCGAAAATCGAGCTTAAAAATTCATTAAATCCCATTATATATCTGTTTTTATTATTATTTGCTTAATTAGTTCGGGCGTAACTTTGCCTTAAATGCGGGTACAAAGTTACATTAAAATGCTGATTTACGAGAAGTTTACGAATTGTTTTTTGAGTAAAACACTCAACTTTCGATTCACTTCGTTAACATGTCACTTGATTTACCAAGTAAGATGTGTTTTCAGCTTAAAAGTTCAGTGGAGTAGCTGTACAAGCGTTCGGGGCGCGGATGCGCATCGCACTTGACAGGGTAGGGGCTATGCGGGTAATATTGACAGGAACCCGTATGGTTTCGGGTTTTATACCACCACCCAGAAAGATGAGTGGAGCAGGCACATCTGCATGACGTACTACGCGGCTATCTGTGACATTTTCTTCCACGATAGTCCAGCCGGGCAACACGTCTATCAGCAGGTCACCGGAACGTTTACGATGGAAACCGTTGCGTGCCAGTTCAATCTGGGGTGACCAAGGACCTAATAATAAGCGATGGGCGGAATAAGCCTCATTCACTCCGCTGAACTGTATCAGGAAGTCGGCGGATTTATTTTGTATCTCTGCTAAATTCAGTTGCTTATTCTCTATTAACTTATGGTTAAGATAAATCTGCTGGTTATAGTAGGTTTCTACGTATTGTCCTTCGCCATACGTAGCCATGAGATACATATTCAGCAAGGTAGCGCAGCGGTTCAGGTAGAATTCCCCGCCCGGGATGCGGTACAGGCCCAGGTCCGGTGCTTCCGGGTCGGCATATCCCGTAGATGCAATGCAGAAAATGACATTGTGCAAGCCTACTTTGCGATCAATGAGGTCGAGTAGGGAGCCGATACTGCGGTCTAGGCGTACATAAGTATCCTGCATTTCCATGGCACACTCCTGTGTGCTCTTATGGTTGTAGTTTCCTGCGTAATAAGTCAGTGCCAGCAAGTCCGGTATCTCATCTTTGGCAATCGTACTCTTTTCTAGGAGTTCCTCTGTGAGTAAGTTTACCTCATCATTGATGAAGGGACTGGTAATCAGCCGGCGGAATTTATTGATCCGTTCGCTGTCGAACTTATATTTAAAGGGTTGATCCCGCCATTCGGGCAGGAACGTATATTTATTTATAGGATGTATCGGTTCCCACACCATATCGCGGATGCGAAAATCGGGTGATTGCCGTTCATTGTATTGGCTCACCCACCATGGGAATTCGCTGTAATATGTAGTACTGCACCACTTACCAGTGTTTTCATTCAACCAGAACGCACCGTTTCCGGAGTGTCCGGCGGCAAGGATAGCTGCATCGCGCGAGGGGGCAATGGCATATACCATACCTTTGTTGCGGGTAGCTACTTTCAGTTCATCGGCAATGGTGGAAGTCAGTAATTGGGAAGGAGAGGAGCTCTCGTCGGTGAAGTTTCCCATAAAAGCGGGGTCGTCCACACAGTTCATCGGGCGCAATGTATTGGCATTCATCCATTGCTGGGAGATGATGCCGTTCATTGAGGGCGTCGTACCGCTGTAAATGGCGGCAATGGCAGAGGCGCGGTCTGTTCCGCTGAAGGGAAACTCGGTTTGATAGAAAACCTTGCCTTCGCGCATCAGTCTTTTGAACCCTTTTTCTCCGTATAGGGAAGAGAATGCTTCCATGTAGTCGGTGCGCAGCTGGTCAATCGTCAGCGTTACCACTAATTTAGGAGTGGCAGGCAGCGGTTGGGCTTGCAGACCGGTGAAAGTTAATGCGAGTATGGAAGTTATCAGTCCCTTTTTCATTTATCTCTTTTTCGATGTCAAAATAAGATTGCTTGCTGAACGTACCAGCAAACAAAGTGCCAAAGGTAATACAGCTAAGTCAAATCTTTGCGGTATTATCGCCCAAAGCAGTATAAAAAGTGTTAAAACGATAAAATTAAGTACCATGTACCGACTTTTCTGCCGTTTTCTCACCTTGTTTATCATCCACGGGAGGCAAAATAGGTGCAACGGGTGGAATACAAACAGTAAATAATTGGGGCTTACTGCCGGGTGTTGGGAAAACAAGGCCAGGAAAGCAAGGATACATCCGGCTATTCCGGCACAGAAGAACAAGATTAAATCCAGTCCCCAGAGGGTTTTCCGGTGTCGGATACCGTAGATGGTGGCGGCAGTTACCAGGATGAACAGCAGCAAGGCCGATTGCATCGGGGTAATACCACCGGAGCGGTGGTCGGCAGCTGTCAGTCCGGTTTCCACTATTTTCTCTTCAGAGGATACCAGCGGGCGTGCTTTTCCTTCTTTGTCTATGATTTGGGCTGTGTTGAAGTACTCCTGTACATAGAAGGGGACGAACATCATCAGTCTCCGGTTGATAGGCTTGTCAGCTTCGCTACCCATACACATATCCATGCCAAAACGTGACCAAGGATGCCCCTCGCTGTATTTATGCAGTAAATCACGGAAAGAAACTCCCGTGTCATTGTCGGTCATATTGTCAGCATATCGCAGAGAGCCGTCGATGGCTTTCTCTATTTGGTCGCGCGGTCGGGTGGCGCAGTTGTCGTAGAAGAAGTTGTAACGATACTCACGGTTTTCCGGGCGATAGTTTTCCTGAAGCAGATTAAACAAATGTTCCTTTTCGTCCGGAGTAAGGTTCAGTGTTTGTTGCCATACGTCCCGCCCCAGGTAGTTGTATTCGGCTACAAAGTGCTCGTAATTGGTAGCTCCTAACTGGTAGTCCGTCTCTCCTAAAGCGAAGCGGAGAATGAAGTTGGGAGCATTGAAATTGAACATGCCATAGTTGAAAACAGCGTCAATATTCCGGGTAAAGTTTTCATAGCGGATGGCAGTATGCCCGAAAAGAGAATATATTTCTCCACCCGAGGCGCAGGTCAGCAGGCTGATGCGGATCGAGTCGGCACGTTGTGCTTTCATGTTGAAAGCACAAAAAACTCCTAAAATCAGTAGAAGGATCGTTCGTTTCATTTCGGTGCAAAGATAAGCAAACTAAGAGCAGAATAAAATGAATTTATTTATTTTTTATGTTGAAGTGCCGTTAATCTTGGGGGACTGTAGATTTCCCTTCATTTTCTTAGTAAAGATAATATAATCCATTCTCCTTGCAAAATGCTCGGAATTAAAGATGATTAACGGTGAAACTTTGCTTTATTGTTTACAGTTTGCTACATTTGTGCGACTTCTTCTCAGCCCACCCCAAAGAACGATTTCGGTTATCGCTATGCCGATGAGCATTTTGAGAAAGACAGGACTACTGATTATTAACTTGTTAAACTAAAATGCTGGAAACTAAAATTGTTTACTATGTTTATCCCTTTGACCATCACCATCTTCAGTGGTGCATTGTCCCCTTCCTGTTTAGAGGGGCAGCGCTACGTTTCCGAGCGGCTTCAGCAGTCCACTCGAAAGCTGATGAACCTGCCTGGCTCGCTGGACGGGCTGACGGATCAGTTGAAGGAGATATTGTCCGACTGGCAGGTTGACTTACCGGTTCCCTCTTTTCTTTTTCTTTCCTCTACGTCCCCTTTTTCCGACTTTGATGCCACAGCTGTTCTCTGCCGCTTGCGGGTAGAAGAGATGGAGTATGTAGCCACGGTGTCTTATGGTGAGCAACAATCCACTCCCCGTTATTATTTTTATAAAACTCTTCTTCAGGCCGAAGCCCGGTGGCTGAATCTGTTGTTGAAAGATCGAATCAGTCGGATGAACAGTGACCATGCTGCACGTCTGCTGCTGTGTGAAGTGCTCGAAGAGGTGTATTGCACCGGAGTTGCAATGGATGATGCTTGTCGGCGGGGAGTCTCCTCCGAACTGTGCGGGCAACTGAAAGGGGCATTGGCTTCGCTCTACCTGACGCTGACTATCGACTTCGGTTACTTATTACAGCCGACTGATTTTATGGATTACCGATACTTGCTCAACGATGCTCGCTACTTTCACCCCATTCGGGAGTCGGAAGTGCAGAAGTATGACATTCTGCAAGCGGGAAATCAGGTAAAATGCCTTCTCAGCGCAGGAATCACAGCAGAACATGAATGTACTGCCATGCAACTTTACAATAAACTGGTGGGCTTGCTTGCCGGTCTGGAACAACCTCCGCATAGCGATGCTCGTTTGTGGCAAGGCGTGGCAGCACTCGAGAACTTTCTTTTCTTTCTGCTCAGTGGTCTTCCACTCCATGAGAAGAATCTTTATGGGGTGCTGATTGATCAGGCGTGGATGAGCGAGTGCCTGAACGATCTTTGTTTCCAGCAATATGCCGGACACTTGCACTACAATGAAGGGCGTGGTGCTTCCCATTGGATTATCCGCAAACAGAAGGAGCGGTGCCTCACCTTCCTCAACCTGCTGATAACGCACGATATGAGTCTTCCGCGTCAGTTGCGCAGCTATCTGCTTCGCCAGCAGGAACTCTATGAGGAGAACTATTCACGGGCCTTCATCTCCATACAACCCAGCGAAAGACTTTCTTTCATTCCTTCACGTCCGCTTGGGGCGAAGCTTCCGGATGAGGGCGAGATACATGCTTTCCTGGCCTTCCTTTATCGTGTGACGGATGGCAATGGTGCTTATCTGGTGACTCCTGAACATGTACAGTGGTTGGAAGATGCTTTTCTCTTGTTTTTGCAGAGCGGTCAGATTGCAATGATTCACCGGAACAAGGTGAAAGTCCTGCGGAACTATATCGGGGTGCTTTACGGTCTTTTCTTTCATTATCAGCAGCGTAGAGGAGGATGGGATAAACAGGCGTATGCTGCTTTCCTTGCATCTATTTTTGATGTGGATGTGCAGCCTGAGAATCTGATAAGTAACAGTAAAAGGTATATAGAAACCTACGAGAAGTTTGCCGAAAAAGAGAAACTTCGCCTCACCTCTTGATGATTCGTTGACGAAACTGTCTCGTCAACGAATTTTTTTTTCTAAGAATTTGTATGAAAGAGATGTCCATTTATGCAGAACTCGGAATTAATTCTTTTCCTGATGGGTTATGAACAAAGTGATTAGGGTTTAGTGATAAGTGATAAGCACCATTCGGCATACAGTTCCCACATCATTTGTTGTGTCTCAGGTATAAAGAATTCACTGAAATCATATACCGAATGGTGCTTATCACTTATCACTAAACCCTAATCACTTTCATTCCTTTCTACATCATATATAAACCTTTGACGAGCATTCTCGTCAAGCTCACGTCAATTCAAACTCTTTTTCCTTTGCCTCCCGACAAACGGAAAAAGAATATGAAACAGAATCCATTATTTACAGAAAAACTGGAGCAGGTACATGATAACCTGCTCGGCCTGGCACGCTTGTTGGAACGTGCCAACGTGACTCCCCGTCCCCAGATTGCCAAAGACTGGGTAGACGGGCAAGAGGTGATGGCTGCGCTGCACATCAGCCAACGCACCTTGCAGAACTTACGCGATAACGGTACACTGGGATACACCACCCTGGGAAAGAAGTATTTCTATCGCATCCATGAAATTGACGACCTGCTGCAAAACAATTATGTAATGTATAAACTCAGTGCACTGGGCAAGCAGGAGAAGAGCCCGGCTACTGATAATGGGAAAGGAGGCAGCAGATGAATCGCTTCAGTTTTTTCCTGGCTCCCGTCAGCAACGTGGTGCCCCACAAGACGGTGGAGTTGCATCAGATCTACAACGTCATCCGCGGCGATTATTATCGTCAGCCTACCGAGGAATTGCAGCGCCTCCGCCGTCTGTTGCAGGAAGAAAAAATCACTCAGAGGGATGTGCAACGCTTCAAAGCCCGCCATTTCGACTATGCCACTTTCAGTGGAGAGTTCACCCGCAGGCGCGATGATGCCCTGCTGGCCCATAGCGGACTGATTTGCCTTGACTTTGACCACATAAACCAGTGGCACGATGGCGGACGCCTGAGCGGTGTCTATGGCTTGCGCTATGCCCTGATGCACGATGCTTCGGTAGATACCGCCCTGCTTTTCCGCAGTCCCGGTGGCGACGGTCTGAAGTGGGTGGTGCCCATCGACCTGGCACAAGGCACACATACCGACTGGTTTGAAATCCTGTCTTTCTACATATCCCGAAACTATGGTGTGGAACCCGATCCTTCGGGACGTGACCTCTCGCGTGCCTGCTATCTGCCTTGGGACCCGGACGTGGTGATGATAAAATAGTTACGAGCTACATAAATCAGAAATCATAAATCTTAAAATGTCAAAACAAAAATTCCACTTAAACGAGTGGCAGCCCAACGCTGCCCTCACTCTTTGTGATGAAATAGAAATCGTCACATCACGTATTGAACTGGCGGGCACGGATATAGCTCCTACTTATAACGACTGGCGTGATCTCGGCTTCGCGCTTGCCCAAGGTCTGGGTGAGGGCGGACGTACCTTCTACCATCGCCTGAGCCGTTTCTACAGTAGCTATCAACCTGCCGAAACTGAGAAACAGTACACCGCCTGCCTGCATTCCCGCGGGCGGGGCATCACGATGAATACCTTTTTCCACCTGGCACGGCAAGCAGGAGTGGACATCAATACCCAGCAGTTGCCAAATTGCCAAAATGCCAAGTTGCCGAAAGCTTCTCCGGTGGCACCGGATAGCGGGGAACTGCCTCCGTCCGATGCCCCTCATGTAAATCCGCAAACAGAGAGGCTTACTGCACGTACTGCTACTGCCACCGCTACGTCTGCTGATACTGAACTCCCGGTCTTTCCCGATGAGGTATACGCTTCGTTGCCCCGCCTGCTGGATGATGTCTGCTCTTACGGCATCTCGCCCGAAGACAGTGACATGCTCTTGCTGGGGGCTCTCACCGTCCTTTCCTCTTGCCTGACGCAAGTGACGGGCATCTACGGACAGCGGCAGGTTTGCCCCAACCTGTTTCTCTTTGTCAGCGCACAAGCCTCGGCGGGTAAGGGGCGGTTGACGTTGTGCCGTCATCTGGTAGATGTGGTGCATGCCGATCTGCGTCGTCGTAACCGGCAGGAGTGGGAGGAGTATCGGCGCGAGAAGTCGCTCTATGAAAAAAATAAAAGACAAGGGGGAGGCGACGAACCGCAACAGCCGCCTGTCAGGATGCTTTTCATTCCGGCAAACAGCAGTGCCACGGCTCTTTTCCAGACGCTGAATGACAATGAAGGTCAAGCCCTGATGTTCGAGACGGAAGGCGACACGCTGACTACCACGTTCCGCAGCGAACATGGCAATTACAGCGATGGGTTGCGCAAGGCTTTCCATCACGAGCCTATCACTTATAATCGTCGTAAGGACCGTGAGTATGTGGAAATAACGATGCCCCGCCTCTCGGTGCTACTTAGTGGAACACCGCGCCAGGTAGGAGCACTGATTCCTGATCCCGAGAACGGGCTTTTCTCTCGCTTCCTGTTCTATAACCTTCCCTTGCGACCGGTGTGGAATGATGTTTTTGCTGGGAATGATGATGATACGCTCGACAGTCGTTTCCTGCGTTTGGGAGGTCGTTTTTTCCAGTTTTATACTCGTTTGCTGAAGGACGGGCCTTTGCGTTTCACGCTCACGGTGGAGCAGCAGGTGGAGTTTAACCGTTTTTTCGGCAATCTGCAGGAGCAGGGCTTGCAGTGCAAAGGTCCGGATATGCTCGCTTCCGTGCGTCGTCTGGGGCTGACGGCTTACCGCATCTGCATGGTGTTCTCCGCCTTGCGCCTGATGGATTATGAAGGGGATGCCCCACTGCCGGCTACTCTTTGTTGTCGTGATGATGATTTCCATACCACCCTTCTGATGATACAGGTGTTACTGCGTCATACAGAGGCGGCTTATGAAAGTTTACAGGCCGAGGCGTCGCATACGTCGCATCCGGCCTCCGTATCTCAGGGAAGTGCAAGTGAGAAGCGTCGGCAGGCCTTGTTGCAAATGTTGCCCCCTGAGTTCGACCGCACACTCTATCAGGATAAGGCGCGTGAAGCAGGCATTCCCACTCGTACGGCCGACCGTTACCTAATTGAGTTGTGCAATCAGGGGCGGCTGGAAAAAGAGGGGCATGGGCTGTATAAGGTTAAGACAATGATATAAAATTAGTTCGTTCCTGTAGGGTTATGAACAAAGTGATTAGGGTTTAGTGATAAGTGATAAGCACCATTCGGCATACAGTTCCCACATCATTTGTT
>ENA-UPXC01000326-UPXC01000326.1-human-gut-metagenome-genome-assembly--contig:-NODE-326-length-80856-cov-26.286300_pt1 | contig 80856 bp, 63 predicted proteins | sample MGYA00250047_ERZ773371 | MGnify/ENA primary metagenome ERZ773371 (study PRJEB29103, sample SAMN06111975) | human gut metagenome | biome: human gut; feature: ankylosing spondylitis patient; material... | reverse complement strand
ATATCCTTATAACTGAAGGCTTTTTTCTTTTCGCCTTTGACCCTTTTATACTGTCTGAGCAGTAAATCCGAGGAATAGCACGCACTCCGCTGTCCCGGAAAGCTGTATCCGATTTTCTGGACTTCGACATTTGCAAGACTGGTATCAGCAAGTTCCACTAAGATGTCCATAATCAACAGCGACTGTTCATCGGCTAGCCTTGTAGAATCTCCCGGAAGCACTCTTTTTATCGTAACACTCTGCCCCAATAAAAGGGATAGTAATTCGTTGAGCCGCTCCGGCGTATTTTCGGGATTCATTATTTCTTTAAAGAAGGCATCATATAAAACTTTCACGCCTTTGACCCCTGTGCAGTAATCTAAAAATTCTTCCTGCTGTTCTTCGTCCCATTCCCGATATTTTTCTAAAAGTTTTGGATTCTCGCGGATTTCTCTTTCAATATCCTCCCGCTCACGAATCATCGGAAAATACTGTTTTAATTTTGTTGTGCTTTTTGGCAATCGCATCGCCCCTTTCTTTCGCATTTTATTCATCATTCAACAACATTTATAAATATTGTTGATGTATATACTATACTTCATATAATAAACCTTGTCAATATATTTTTTACACTATACAAATAGCATTTAAAACCATTTTCCTCCGTCCTGACAAAGTCCCTTTAATACAAAAAGAGCAGACACAAAAATCCTTTCTGTATCTGCTCTCTATCTGCTTTTTAACACTTTATCACAAAACCGTATCAACAAAATTCATGATAAAATCATTAGACGAATTATTCTACTGTATAAATCCAGCCCTTAGGCGCTTCAAGCTTGCCCATCTGGATACCTGTTAAAGTATCGTACAGCTTCTGGATTGTAGGGCCCATCTTTTCCATACCGCTTGGCATGCAGATTTCCTTGCCGTGGTCAACAATCTTACCAACCGGTGAGATAACAGCTGCTGTACCGCAAAGACCACATTCTGCGAAATCCTTTACTTCTTCCAGTGTAACTTCACGTTCTTCAACCTTCAGTCCTAAGATTTCCTTCGCAACATATACGAGTGAACGACGTGTAATAGAAGGAAGAATACTGCTTGACTTTGGTGTTACAACTGTACCGTCTTTTGTAACGAACAGGAAGTTTGCACCGCCTGTTTCTTCTACCTTTGTTCTTGTTGCCGGGTCTAAGTACATATTTTCTGCGTAGCCTTCTTTATGTGCTGTTACGATAGCATGTAAGCTCATGGCATAATTTAAACCGGCCTTGATATGACCTGTTCCGTGAGGTGCTGCTCTATCGAAATCAGATACCTTGATTGTAAGAGGCTTTGCGCCACCCTTAAAGTATGGACCAACCGGTGTTGTAAGGATTCTGAACTGATATTCATCAGCCGGCTTTACACCGATAACCGGATTGCTGCCGAACATATACGGACGGATGTATAATGTAGCACCTGAACCAAATGGCGGTACCCATGCTGCATTTGCCTTTACTGTATCTGCAACAGCCTGTACAAACTTGTCTACAGGGAATGGCGGCATTTCCAGTCTTTCACAGGAATCATGCATTCTCTGTGCATTGAGGTCCGGGCGGAACATAACAATATGACCGTCTTCTGTTGTATAAGCCTTTAAACCTTCAAAACAAGTCTGTGCATACTGAAGTACACCTGCACACTCATTTAACACGACCTTATCATCATCTGTAATGACTCCGTCATCCCACGCTCCATCTTTATAATTTGCTACAAATCTTTTATCTGTCTTTACATAACCGAATCCAAGATTTGCCCAGTCAAGATTTTTCTTTTCCATCTTCATTACTTCCTTTCGCGTCTAGTCGGATTGTTACGAAATGATATCTTTTACTTCATTCCACTCAATTCTTAACAGTTATTTTACTGCGATACCTTGTGAAAGTCAATATCCCAGTTTCTGCATTTTTAGGAAGTTTCATCATTTTATTCCCGATCTAATAATGACTGATAAAATGCCGCATAATCTTCACGTTGTTCTGCCGTAAACGCAATGGCAGTTCTTGGGTGCTGGTTCTGCTGTCCTGTCAGCATATACTGTACATCACAGCCCCATACAAGCCCTGTCTTCTTTAGCGGAAGCATCTGGTTCTGTAAAAATTTTAATACCGGATTCAAACTGTACTTCGGATTTCTAAGGAAGCCTAACAGCAGTTCCATGTTGCAGTTTCCTGCACCGCGTCCCATGCCGCTCATCGTTGCATCCAGATAGCTGACACCTACGGTGCAGGCTTCAATCGTATTTGCAAATGCAAGCTGCTGGTTGTTGTGTGCATGGATACCGACCTTCTTGCCGTATTTTTCTGCAACCTTCAAATACTTATCCGCCAGTCTGCGGATCTGTTCCGGATATAAAGAACCATAGCTGTCAACCAGATAAATCGTGCCGACCTCGCTCTGTGCCAGTAAATCCAGTGCCAAATCCAGCTCAGATTCTGCCGCTGTGGAAACTGCCATAATATTAATCGTGGTTTCATAGCCCATCTCCGCACAGTAATGAATCATCTCGATTGCCGCCGGAATTGTATTAATATAAGTAGCAATACGAATCATGTCAATCACGCTGTCTGTCTTTGGAATAATATCTTTTTTATAATCGGTACGTCCGACATCTGCCATAACGGAAATCTTTAAATCGGTGTTGTTATCACCGACAATATCACGGATATCCTGCTCATCACAGAACTTCCACTTGCCGAATTCCTTAACGTCAAAAATTTCCTTTGAAGCCTTATAACCGAACTCCATGTATTCTACACCTGCTGCCACGTTGGCGGTATATAAATTTCTTACAAATTCATCGTCAAAATAAAAATTGTTGACCAATCCTCCGTCTCTGATTGTACAATCAACGACCTTAATATCCGGTCTGTAAGAAATTAATTCGCCCTTCTGTTCCATTTCCTTTTCCTCCAATATCTGCTTTTGTTTTATTTTTCACTTTAAAGCGTTAAACTTTAACGTATTATAGCACACTTTTTTCAAAATGCAAACCCCTTTCAGAAGAATCCTTTCCAAAATGCTTTATAACCGATTTACGTCAGCTGCTGCATATCCTTTACCAGAGCTTTTAAGCCTGCCAGATATTCCTGCGCATTGCTGAATTTCTTTTTTGTCACCCTCCAGACAAATTTCGGTTCCGGACTGCTGATAAACCGCACCGCACCGCCGTATCCGGCTACGAAATTTTCGATTTTATCCCCCTGAATGTCCGCTTTCGGATAAATCTTCATAACCGTCCGCCACTGCGATACACCCGGTGTTTCGTCCGTTCCGCCCTGAATCTCGGTAATGCCGATTTTGTGTGCCATAGACTTAATCAGTGCAATATTTAAAAGATTGGCAGCGCTTGCTGGCAGACTGCCGTAACGGTCGCCGAGTTCGTCACACATATCCGACAGTTCTTCCTCGCTTTCAATACCCGCAATCCGCTTGTAAACATCCAGCTTCTGATATTCGCTCTTAATATAAGAAGACGGAATAAATGCATCTACATTCAAATCCACATTTGTTTCAAAACCATATTCATTCTTAATGCCCTTCAAATCATTCACCGCCTGATTGAGCATTTTACAGTACAAATCATATCCGACCGCCGCCATATGCCCATGCTGTGAACGTCCAAGCACATTTCCTGCGCCACGGATTTCAAGGTCTTTCATCGCAATCTTAAAACCGGAGCCAAAATCCGAAAATTCACGAATCGCACTTAAACGTTTCTCTGCCACTTCCGTGAGCATTCTGTCCCTGCGGTACAATAAAAATGCATAGGACGTTCTGCTGCTTCGTCCGACACGCCCGCGTAACTGGTAAAGCTGTGAAAGCCCGAATTTATCCGCATCTTCGATAATCATGGTATTGACATTTGAAATGTCCACACCGGTTTCGATAATCGTTGTTGAAATTAAGACGTCAATTTCTCCGTTGATAAATTCGTACATGATTTTTTCAAGCATACGTTTTTCCATCTGACCGTGTGCATAGGCGACATTGGCCTCCGGCACCAGTTCCTCAATGTGTGCCGCCACCTCATCAATGCTGCGGACACGATTGTATACATAATACACCTGTCCGTTTCTTGCCAGCTCTCTGTGAATCGCCTCCCGGATCATTTCATCGTTATGTTCCGTTACAAAGGTCTGTATCGGCACGCGGTCTGTCGGCGGTTCTTCCAGTACACTCATATCACGGATACCGACAAGACTCATATGCAGTGTTCTAGGAATCGGGGTCGCACTGAGCGTCATGACGTCCACATCATTTTTTAATTTCTTAATCTTTTCCTTATGGGTTACACCAAAACGCTGTTCCTCATCAATAATCAACAGTCCCAGGTCCTTAAACTCCACATCCTTGGATAACAGTCTGTGTGTACCGATTACAATATCTACAAAACCTTTTTTTAACTCGGAAATACTTTCCTTGATTTCCTTGCTTGTACGGAAACTTGACAGCTGTGCCACCGTCACCGGAAAATTTTTCATCCGCTGTTCAAAGGTGTTGTAAATCTGCTGGGCAAGAATGGTTGTCGGCACAAGATATGCCACCTGCTTGCCCTCCTGTACCGCTTTAAATGCCGCACGGATTGCGACTTCAGTCTTGCCATAGCCGACATCACCGCAGATTAAACGGTCCATAATGCGGGTACTTTCCATATCACGCTTGGTGTCTTCTATCGCCGTCAGCTGATCCTGCGTTTCCTCATACGGAAACATTTCTTCAAATTCCCTCTGCCATACGGTATCCGGTCCAAACTGATAACCCTTTTCCTTCTGCCGCGCCGCATACAGCGCAACCAGATCCTTTGCCACTTCTTCAACCGCGCCGTGTACCTTGGATTTTGTTTTATTCCACTCCTGTGTCCCCAGCTTATTGAGTTTCGGCTTCTTTTCGGTATCCGCCGCCGCATATTTCTGTAAACGGTCAAGCTGTGTCGCCAGCACATAAAGGTTACTGTTTCCGGCGTATTCAATCTTGATATAATCCTTTTCCACGCCCTCAACCGTAATTTTTTCAATACCCTTATACACACCCAGTCCGTGACTTTCATGCACGACAAAATCGCCGATATTCAGTTCGTTAAAACCGGCTATCGACTTTCCGTCATACTTTTTCTTCTTTTCACGTTTTTTGTGCCTGCTTGCAAAAATATCATTTTCCGCAATCACGACAAACTGCAGAAGCGGATACTCAAAGCCCTTGTGCAGACTGCCGTAAGTGACCATAATCGTGCCTTCAAGCATTTCATTTTCAAAATCTTCACTGAAATACGCCGTCAGCCCCAGATCCGCCAGATCCTGCACAATTCTCGCCGCACGCGTTCTCGAATTGCACACCAGGATACTCTTATACCCCGAACGCTTATATTTTTTTAAATCGTCCGCAAGATACTCAAAGCTGTTGTGGTACGGACTGATACTGCGGGTATCAATGCGCACATATTCCGCCACGGCAAATTTTTCCGGCTTGTAATCCAGCGCCGACAACAGCAGGGTACGTTTCTTTTCAAGTCCCGCATAAATGCTTTCAATCCCGTGAATCATATCGGTCTGTCCCGGCAGAATGTATCCGCCCTCCAGACGGTTTTTCATACTTTCCGTATATTCATATAAAATAAGTTTCATGCGCTCATTTAAGCGGTTTGGCTCATCTAATACAAACAGCGTGTCTTCCTTTGGAAAATAGCTTAAAAATCCGGTCAGTTCCTCTGCAAACATCCGCAATGCCTTGCTGTAATCACCGGTACGCTCCATATCTGCCACATTTCTGCGGATACGGTTGCATTTTTCAATATCCTCTGCCGTCTTTTTCTTCTTATCATTGCCAAATGCGGTCAGCTGAATCGCCAGTTCTTCCTGTAACTTTTCCCTGCCGCGCGCAATCTCTTCTTCGCTTAACAGACATTCTGTCGCCGGAAATGCTTCAAACCGCTCAATCTTTTCAATGGAACGCTGGCTCTCCACGTCAAACAAACGGATTGAATCCACCTCATCGTCCCACAACTCAATACGCACCGGTGTTTCTTCCGTATACGGGAAAATGTCGATAATACCGCCGCGCACCGCAAATTTGCCCTGTCCGTCCACAATCGCACATCGCTCATAGCCAATCTGTACCAGTTCTTTTGAAAGCGCTTCTAAATCAAGAACCTGTCCTTTTTCAAATGAAATCGTGGCATTTTTATATTTTTCAAGCGGAACGAGCAAATCAGCACAGCCGTCAATCGTTGTCACAACCGTAAGTCCCGCCGCATTTTTGTTTTCCGGCTGTATGCCGTCTGTTTTACCGTTTGAAATACTGTCTTCACTGATATGCTTCTGCGCCTGAATGATTTTGTAAATGCATGCAAGCCGCTCTCCCGCAAGCTGGTTGCCATGCACATCGGCGCTGTAAAAGATAAAATCCTTGGCAGGATAGTAAATACTGCTCTTATCAAAAAAGAGACAATCCTCACGAAGCTGTCTTGCCTTGACCTCATCGCTAGTAATCACGACCCGGATTGGATACTGCTCCCCGAGTGCTTCCAGCAGATGTGCTTTCTGCGTGTCAATGCAGCCGCTGACCATTACCGCATGCCCCAGCCGGCTAAAAGACTTTTTAATTTCTTCTATCCCTGCCATCCCCTGCACAGGCTCAAAAAATGTTTTCATACTTCCTCTATTCTACAATTTTTATTTCATCCATTAAATTTATTCATCGCACCGGTAATACCCTCTGTCATGATACAGGCAACCGCTTCGCAGGCTCTCTGATTGGCATCCCGCAGTGTATCGTATAAATCTGCCGGGAATTTTCCGAGTACCCAGTCTGCAAGGTCCCAGCCCTTCGGTTTGTCACCGACACCGAACTTAACACGCTTGAACCGGTCACTGCCAAGCTGCGCGATAATACTTTTAATACCGTTGTGTCCGCCTGCGCTTCCCTTTGCACGCAGACGCAGTTTGCCCGGTTCTAAGCTGATGTCGTCAAAAATAACGATTAAATCATCGATATCCGCCTTATAATAATCCATGACTTCACGGATACATTCCCCGGACAGATTCATATACGTCATCGGCTTTACAAGAATGACCTTCTCTCCCTCAATCATACCCTTGCCAATCATCCCTTTGTGTTTTTGTGTGTCTACGCTGATATTATATTGATCTGCCAGCGCATCTATCACAGAAAATCCTGCATTGTGTCTTGTTCCCATATACTGTGTGCCGGGATTTCCCAGCCCTACTATAATATACATACTTTCCTCATTTCCGCAGACATTTTAATGCCGGAGGAACCGCGAGCCAAATGTCAGATTTGGCTCTGCGATAAAAGCTATTTTGTGACGCCTGCGGCACAAAATGCTGTGTGAAAAATCAGCACATCAGTGTGATTTTTCACACTTATCTCCATTTCTGAGCAACTTGTTGCAAAGTGGCGATGAGAAATTCGCATAGGCGATTTCTTATCTGTCATTATAGATGTTTGCTTTCGCTCAGAAGCAAACATCTGTGCAAAAAAGCGCGAAGTCCATTTTTCATGACTTCACGCTTATCTGTTCTGTATGCTTTCACTGCGTGTCTACGCATTTTTAAATGCTAGCATATTCTGATATCAGTGTCAAAAATTACTTTTTCAGCTTAAACTGCTGTACAAGTTCGTTCAGTGAAATAGATTCTGCTGAAAGCTCTTCACTTGTTGCAGAAGATTCTTCCGCAATAGCGGCATTGCTCTGTACAACCTCTGAAATCTGATTAACACCGGCTTCAGCCTGCTTCATCTGTTCTGTCTGTGTTTCTGAAAGCTCCTCTAGCTCTTTAGACTTTTCTGCGACTTCATTAATCCCCTGAACCAGTTCAATAATCGTCTTAGAAGTCTTCTCTACGGCACGGTTACCATTTTCAATTTCCTGAATAGAATTCATAATGAGTTCTCTTGTATTCACTGCAGACTGAGCGCTTTCGTCAGCAAGCTTGCCAATCTGTGTTGCAACAACAGCGAATCCGCGTCCGGCTTCTCCGGCCCTTGCGGCTTCAATAGAAGCGTTTAATGCAAGCAGATTGGTCTGTTCAGCAATTTCTTCGATTTCACCGATAATGCTTTCAATCTTCTGAGACATTTCACTCATACGCTGCATAGCTTCCGTAACCGCCTGCATCTCCTGCTGGCTTCTGTCTGCTTCTTTTGCATATTTCACAGATAAATCATACGAAACGCTTGCACTGTCATGTGTATGTTCTACACCTTCTGTAATACTTGCAAAAGAGGCAAGTAATTCTTCAACTGCACCGGCCTGGTCTGTAGAACCTTCTGCAAGGCTCTGTGACCCCTCTGCAAGGTTACCTGCACCGATAGATACCTGAGCGGCAGCTTCTTCAATGTGGCGCATTGTATCATTCATATCTTCGTTCATCTGATGGATTGCATCATTCATGGCTGCAAAATCACCCAGATACTTTTCAGGAATTGCAGACGAACCTGTATAATCATTCTTTGCCATCAGTTCCATACGGTAATTAACATCCTTAATAACTGCTGACAGATTCTCTGCCATATCCTTTGCAACAGTAACCATATCAGATACTTCATCTTCTGATTCCATTACCGGAAATTCACTTGTCAAATCACCCTGTGCAAAGGTCTTGAAACGTTCTGCCAGTGCATCGAGCGGATTTACAATATTTAACGCAAGCGCATCGCCCAGCTTCCTTGCGATTAAAATTGCTACAATAATAATAAGAACAACTACCGCCAGTAAGACATATGTTAATACCTTTAAATTAATTTCCAATTTGTTACCTTCGCTGGTATTCGCGTCCAGCAGCTGTACCATATTCTCATAAATTGCTTCGTACTTCGGTACCACTTCATCTTTTGCCAGTCGCTGTGCCTGATTTCTCTGATCGATATTCGTTACATCTTTACCCATCTGTATTACCTTATCAGCTGATGTAAAATAATCTTCCATACCGCTCATAATCTGATCATACAATTTACGTTCTTCAGCGGAAGCAACTGTTTCTTCTACTATAACTGCATAATCCTTACATGCCTGCTTCTTTGTTTCATACGCTTCGTAGGTTTCCTGTACCAGTGTCTTATCCTGATAACCGATTGCCGCCCGCAGGTTACTTCTAGTGTCTGCAAATGTAATCATCATCTTACCGATATCACCCTGTGAAAAACCATAATTGGTTAATGCGTGATTGTACTGGACACCCATTACTAACATGGCAATTCCTCCAAGAATACCAGAAAAACTTACCAATATTGCAACTATTAAAATTGCAGATGAAATACGCTGCCGCAGTCTTTTCCCATTCAATTTTTTGACCATTGCCTGAATCATATGTTGTTCCTCCTTACTGCTGTTTTCTCGTGTCGTCTATGTCACTTTTTTCATATCTAATTATTTTCATTATACCATTGTATCCAACCTGTTTCAATAAAATATTACATGGTTTTTTGTTAAGGTTTTTTGTTAAATAGAAAAACCGGCAGAGATGCTGCAATGCGCTGCACCTCTGCCGGTCTTTTTATAAATTCAATCTTAGTTTGTCAGATTTATGCTTTTACAGCATATCCATTGGTTACGGTATAATCCTGTCCGCCAAAGCTAATTGTACCTGAATAATCAAAAGCGATTGTTCCGTCTTTAAAGTACCAGTCGCCGTATTCATTACTGCCGACACCCGTAAATGTTAAATCAAGCAGACCATTGTTAAAATACCACCAGCCGTATTCATTTAATGCCATTCCGGTATAGCTTAAATCCAGAACACCATTGTTAAAGTACCACCAGCCATAGTCATTTAATGCCATTCCGGTATAGGTATTACTGATATAACCATCTGTAACATATACCCATGTATCGCCGTTTAATGTCATGCCTGTAAAGCCTGTATTTAAGATACCGTCTGTAAACAGCCATGTACCGTATTCATTTGTGGCAAATCCGTTATAGCCAAAATCAATCTGTCCATTGCTGAAATACCACCAGCCATATTCATTCACTGCCATTCCGGTATAGGTAAAGTCAACCTTACCATCCTTGAAGTACCACCAGCCATAGTCATTTAATGCCATTCCGGTGTAATCTGTCAGTACCTGTCCGTTCTGAACATAGAGCCACTCGTCATCCGGAATAATCATTCCTGTAAAGCCGAAGTTTAACTGTCCGTCTGTGTAGAACCATGTTCCGTATTCATTGTTTGCAAGACCGTAGAATGATAAATCAAGCTGTCCGTTATTGAAGTACCACCAGCCGTATTCATTGCATGCCATACCGGTATATGTAAAGTCTACATCACCGTTCTTGATATACCACCAGCCGTATTCGTTTAATGCCATGCCGCAGTAATCCGTTGCAATTTTATCATTTGCATAGTAATGCCAGTTGCCGTCTGCATCCTGACGCATTTCATATACAACCTTTTCTTCTTCAACAACCGTTGTCTTTGCCGGTTTTACGGATTTTGCTGCATCACTTGTTACATCTAATACCGCACCTGTGTTCTTAGAAGTATCCTTTAAGAGAAGCAGGTTGTGCATATTGATTGTACCGTCTTCATTTCTTGTTGGTTTTACAGACGTATCTACACTTTCAAACCAGTCTTCTGTAGCCTGTTCACCCTTATTATTATAAGAAGCGGAACCGTCATAAATGTAGTTGTTTTCACTGTGAAGTGCAAATGGGATTAAATCCTCCAGCTTTGTATTCTTGCTGTTGTTTAATGAAATTAATCCTGTTACTTCCCAAGCCTTGATGTTAGAATCCTTTGTATTTAAACCTACATTGTATGCACTGTTATCCAATGAGTTGTTGTAAGAAATACAGTTAATAATCTTACAGTCAGGGCAGCTGTTTGAAGTAATACCCTTTGCATGGTTGTCAAATGAAATACTGTTCTTTAAAACATGTGCACCCTTCATCTGACCACCGCCAAGCTTGAAGCCGTTACCTTCGCCGTATTCATAGCCTTTAGCTGTTACATCATCTGTTGTCAGCCAGCCGTTGTTATAAGTTACACAGTTTTCAATTGTTACAGCACCGATTTCACCGGATACGGATTTTGCATATAAATCCCAGCCATCATCAATGTTGTTATGGCTGATACAGCCATAGAACTTATTGTCTTCACCACAAGTCAGCTTTGCTGCAAAACCATCGGCATCATTACGTCCTGCATCACAGTTATCAAATGATTCACAGTTCTTAATGAGGTTGCCTGTAGGCCATAACTTGCCTTTTCTTCCGGCATCATTATCAGCACCGCCTTCACGGCTGATCTGGATACCTGAATTTGCTGCGTGGTTTACTGTACACATTTCAATTGTATTGTAGTTACCGCAAATCTGGATACCTACACCTGCTGAATCTTTTACATACAGACCATATACATGCCAGTATGAACCTGTGAGCCTTACTTCACCTGTAAATACTACACCGTCTGTTCCGTCTGTAGAAAGTGATTCTGCTACAAGGTTGATATTCTTATCTGCTGTACCACTGACACTTCTTTCAACCTTTGCACCGCTGTATGTACCATTCTTTAAGAAGATGGTCTGACCCGGCTGTGCATACTTTAATGCATTAGACAGGCTCATCGGGCTTTCTTCTGTTCCCTTACCTTCTGCATCAGCATCTGCGGATACAATGATTGTCTGACCTTCCTGTCCGTATGACTGATGATCAACAACTGTTTCCTTAATAACTGCTACTGTGCTTGCAATGTTATCTGCTGCTGTTGGCTTTAATGTTGACTTTACAGTATTCTTTCCGTTGTTTAACGGAACATTTACTCTTACAACTTCATTTGCAGCAACTGCCTGATCTACAACTACATCTGTATCACCGTTTGATACTGTCAGTGTACCTGCACAATTTGGTACATAGATGTATTCGTAATTTGCAGAACCGCTTGTGCTTGTTGAATATACTCTTCCGTCCGGTGTAACCTTTTCATCACCGTTGTCATTTGATGTAATACCCTTGCTTTCAGACTTTGAAAATTCAACATCAGATACCTTTACAGATACCTTTCTGGATACTGCAATACCAACTACAACTGTTCCATCTTCCTGTACAGATGTAAAGGAATTATCAGAAAGCTTCTGTTCTGAACCGTTGCAGGCTGCTGTATAACCTTCATCTGTCTTTTCTAACGAAAATGTATATTTGTTGCCTACTTCAAATTTAGCTGTCTGGTCTGTAAACCTAGCATTTGTTACACTTCTTTCCACACCGTCATTGCTTGATGTATCAGCTGATGTATAACCTGTAACCGTTCTCATAAACGGATTACTCTGCTTTGAGCTAAACATCATAGAAGATGCATAGTTGAAATACTTATGTACATAATCCGGATTGCCCCATACATTTAATCCAAGTGCATCGGCTGCAACAATACCAAAACCGGTCTGATTATCCGGTGTGAGAGAAGTATCCGTAATCTCAAATGTTGCACTCAGCTTAAAGTTTTCTTTGTTCGGATCAATCTTTGTATAGTAATATGTAAATCCGTCTTCATCATCAGAAATCTTACCGCTTGCCTGTCCCTTAACTTCCAGTGTTCCGGCTGTTCCTGCAATTGCCGGTGATTCCTGATTATTACTCTTTGCTGCGCTATTGTCAGATACGGAAAGCTTTATATTATCTGTCTGTCCGTCAGCTGTTGTAAATGTTACATCGCCTGCCTGTGCAGAACCTACGATTGCCGTATACCATGGCTGTTCTTCTGCTGTTGTTACTTCAAAATCTTTTTCTGTATAAACAGATTCAAAACCGTCTGACTTTCTGAGTGCCTTAATCTGGATATCATAAGACTTGCCTGCTGTCAGTCCTGTCAGTGTGTAATTTCCTGTTTCTGCAGATAATGCTGATTCTACAACCGTGTAATCTGCTGTGCTTCCGGATTCCTTATAAGCTACAGAATAAGAATCTGCATCTTCAATATTAATCCAGTCTAAGTAAACATCGCCGTTACCCTTATTCTGTGCCCATGTGATAACCGGCTTCTTTACTGCCAGTACATAATCCTTGTATGTATAAACTTCACTTGCCTTATCAGCTTCGCCATATCTTTGTGCAACCACTACGAATGTGTAAGTACCTGAACGGTATGGTGCAAATGTAGCTGTATCTGCCTGCTTTGTAAATGTCTGTGTAGATACTTCCAGACCATCCTGTAACATTGTAACCTTTACATCATCAGCACCCTTGTATGCATCAATGACTGCTGAGAAGTCTACAACGAAATCTCCGGCTTCATCTGTTGTTACACTGTTAATTACCGGTGCTGCAACATCTGCCCATGCAGTCTGTTTCTTTTCACCAACTGCTAAAGATACCGAAAAGATATTGGCTGTTGAACCTGACATATATGCATAATAGGTCTTGCCTTCTTCCACATCAACTGTAATCGTATCATATGTACTTGCTGAGCCTGATGTCTTTGTAGCCTTTACAACTCCGTCTGAATCTACTACATAGAAGCTCTTATTAGTCTTCTGTGTCTTTTCCATAATGGTCAGCTTACCGTTTTCAGTCGCTGTATACTGTAAATAACAGCCTGATGTCGGAACTGCGCCGCCATTTGGTGTCGGCTTTGTGCCTCCGGCTTTTGCATAATCTTCTGTTCCAAACGCTTCTGCTCCGGCTGAATCTGTTCCGGCACTCCAGCCGTCACCCTTTAAAGATACACCGTTATCCTCTGTTGTTGCTGCTGCCAGTAAACTTGCTGCATCCCATGTTCTTACAACCTGTGTCGGTGTATATACAACCTGGAAAATGTTGGCTGTTGAACCTGACATATATGCATAATAGGTCTTGCCTTCTTCTACATCAATTGTAATGGTATCGTATGTACTTGCTGAACCTGATGTCTTTGTGTCTTTTACAACACCGTCTGAATCTACAACATAGAAGCTCTTATTAGTCTTCTGTGTCTTTTCCATAATGGTCAGCTTACCGCTTTCTGTCGCTGTATACTGTAAATAGCAGCCTGCTGTCGGAATAGCACCGTTGTTTGGTGTCGGCTTTACACCTCCTGCCTTTACATAATCTCCTGTTCCAAATGCTTCTGCTCCGGCTGTATCTGTTCCAGTCGTCCAGCCGTCACCCTTTAAGGATAAGCCATTATCCTCTGTTGCTGCTGCTGCCAGTAAGCCTGCTGCGTCCCATGTCTTAATGTTTGTTACACTGCCTACTGCTGCGGCTGTTTCCTCCTGTACTGCTGCTCCGGCATCTGCACTTACTTCTTCTGCCAATACATTGTAAGGTATTAACACACCATACGGTACAGAACTGCTAGCCATCAGTACTGCTGATAAAAGCGCTGCTGCCTTTGTCACCTTTCTTCTCATAATCGTCCTCCTGATTTGTTTTTAGTGTTTTTATAAAAGCATTCCTGAAGCCTCGTATTTTTAGCACATTTTTAAAAAATCACGAACTTTTTAAAAAACTTTTATAAGTTTTCACCAATTGTTTTTATTATATTATTTTTAAATCAGATAGTCAACCATGATTGCAGTTATTTTTGCTACTCAACTACTGATATTTGTCACATTTTTTGTGCATTTTACATATTTTTCACTCTTATATCAATTTATATGCAAATTCTTACATATATTTTTTCCAAAAACGTCCACCGGAAATACAAAAAGGCTGCCACGAAATTTTTGAATTTCCATGGCAGCCCCGCGGGCTATCAAATTTGAGTAATTATCTTTTTTATCTGCGAATCAGCTTTCTTTTTTTAAGAAATTCATAAGCACCTGCTCCTGCCGCTGCAACTGCTGCCGCAAGGAATCCAAATCCATTGGCTGTATCTCCTGTCTGTACGCCTGTATCCGCAGACTGCTGTGCATTTTCTGATTCCTCTGGCGCATCCGCAGCACCGGTATTCTCACCCTGCTGTGTTCCTGAACCTGCATCATCCTTCTTTACATCGTCTGTTTTTGTATCATCTTTCTTTGTGTCATCCGGCTTGGTAACATCATCTTTTTGTACCGTTTTATTTTCATAGTATACTGCAAACGGACTGAAGCTGTCTGCCTCAAAACGGATACCTTCACTTGTAAGCTGTGTTTCCAGCTTTTCAATGACACCGGTCTTTTCATTCAGATGATATACAATTACATTAACCTTGCTGTAATCAATTCCTTCTTTATAAGCAAATGTAATCTGGATTTTACCGCTTTCAAGCATAACTGCCTGACCGTTCTCATCCTGTAATTCAATGTCATAATAATCCACTGTACTTCCGTCAGCAATTAATATTCCACCGGCTGTAAAGCCTTTCATAATTGAGTCAATTACGCTGTTTCCGGCTTTTTCAATGACAACACTGACTTCTCCCGGACTTACGGTTTCACCGGCCGCATTTTTAATTACGGCATTTTCATCAACCGCTACATTCTTAACAACCTCGGCCTTATCAACAACCGTTATATCTGTTTTCGGTTTTTCCTGCTGTGTTCCATACAATGTGGCAGTTCTTGCACTGTAATCATAGTCCCCCATGACTGTGTCCGTCTTAAATTTTGCTGCCTGTGCACTTGTCAGGTATGGGCGCTTATTATTTACTGTATATCCCGGACCGTAAGAACCGTATTCTGCAAATCTTGCATTTTCAGCTAAGTTACCGCTCATGTCGCCGTAAGATGTTTCCAGTGAAATCGCCCTGCCTAAGTAACAGTTCATAAATGTTGTTGAATCATCTGCGCCCCATGGACGTGCCATTCTGTATGCGCCATCTGCTACGCCTTCTTCTGCAAGGAAGCGGCAGTTGTTAAATACGTATCCGTAAGGTGTGGAAGCATATGTTCTTCCGGCTGTATAGCATCCGTCTGATTTGTATTCTGTATATCTTGCAACAATATCACAGTCTTCAAATACGGAAGTACCTGCACCATAGATAAAGTCAACATTACCTGTAATATAACATTTATTGAAATACTGTCTTGTCACAGCATAATTGCCGTTTTCATCTTTCGTTCTTGTATCGGTCAGCAGGGTATCCTGATAGCCGATTAATCTTACATTAATACATGCTGTCTGGTCAGCCACAATACACAGGGCATCTGCCTGCTGGTCCGAACCGTTTGTATAGTCATATGAATTTTCAACCGTCAGATTTTCTGCTGTGAAGCCTGTTGCTGCCGTATCTACATACATTGCGTTACGGTTCCACATACTGTCTGCATTTCCGTTGGCAACACATACAGAATAGAATAAATGGGTCTTTTCACTGTCCTGTCCGAGAAGACTTACATATGGTGATTTTACTTCAACACGTTCATTATATTCACCATTTTTAATGTAAATTACTTTGGCTTCTGCATTATCTTCCGGCACTGCATTGACTGCTGCCTGAACAGTCTTGTATACCGGCAGTCCATCTGACTCTGCACCGTCTTCGCCTGTATATGCCGCATCTACAACAATATCAACATCCGGGTTTGCAACAAAATTAAATGTCTTTCTTGTCGCATTGCCCTCTGCATCAGTAAATATAACGGTAACGTCATTTCTGCCTTTCTTTAATTCAGGTTCAAACTTCATTTCATCGCCCGCACCGACAGTTTTGGTATCTGCCAGCACGTCATTTACATAAAGCTGTGCTGTTCCTGCTTCGTCTGCTGTAAGAACCAGCAGTGCATTATCATCGAAAACAGTATCATTGGACTTATATGCTACTGTCAGTTTTGTTGCTTCATTTTCATATACATAAGCGCCTGTATGGCCGTCTGATGTCAGTACCTGCATCGTTGCTGACGGAATACTTGTATTCTTGTCATTTTTTGCTACAACATAGTAATAATACGGTTCTTCTTCGACAACATCTGTATCTGTAAATGCAATTTCTGCGGTTGTCTTAACCAGCACTGCTTCACCGTCAGAGCCCAGTTTTCTGTACACATCATAAGAAGATGCACCTTCTACGGCATTCCATGACAGTTCTACCTTAGATTTGCTGCCTGCGGCTGTTAATTCCGCCTGTGCAAGTGGTGCCTGATAATCCGTTATTTCAGTTTCTACGGCCGTTCCCATTGTTGTTCCGCCATAAGGCACAATCTTAAACTGATACTTTCCATCGCCGTCCATTCCGGCATAACTGAAGCTGTTCACCTTAGAATCAGAAATCTTTGTATATTCACCGCCATCCTTTGATACATATACGGCGTATTTAATATTGCCTGAGCCTTCTTCTGCAACATCCCATGTAATATTCATGCTCTTTCTGTCAGAAGCCACTTCTGTTGCGGCATTTGTAATCACCGGTGCAACACCGACTGCAACATAATAATCGTTCTGGTCATATACAACCGTACCTTCTGCATTCTTTAAGGTCAGGTTACTGATTTCTGCCGTAACACCTGAAAATGCCAGACCATAGCGTACTGTCTGTCCTGTCTGCAGGTCTGCATAAGACTGTGTCAGGTCAAATTCGCCCGGATTTGCTTCTGAACCCATAAGCACCGTTCCATCTGCGCTTACAACCTGCATTTTAGCGGTATTGCCACTCTTTGTGTAAGTCAGTGTATATGTGCCGCCCAGCTCATATCCGTTTGCTGTATCAGTTTTTTTGCCAACCTTTGGAGATCCGCAGTTTCCTGTACCGCTTATTGTTGAAAATGTATGCTGGATCACAATATTTTTCTGGATATGTAATACGTCACACTTCATGGCGCTGCCGGTCTTCGCGTTAAACTGTCCGATGGCAAGACCCTGCTTATCTGTACCGGAATCCAACTTTGTCACTGTAATATCTGCTGAAATCGTCATATCTTCTGATGTTTCCGGGAACAATAAGTAATCCATTCCTTTATCATCTCTGATATTTCCTTTCACTGTTGCGCTTCTTGTATGATTTACGGATAAAATATTGCCGTTTGCAGAGGTTTCAAAAGAATTTCCAGCATCATAATTTCCTGAGTAATCTTTACTGCTTGACTGTGAGAAGTTCACTTCTCCTGCCTCTGAATCAAAAATCTGCTTTTTAACATCTGCCCCGTCATCCGTTGTATATGCAGAAGTTACCGTTACATCCGAAAATTCTGCAGTTACTCCTTCTGTTGCAAAGAAACCGATTGTCTTTGCGGATAATCCGGAAATTGTCTGTGTCTTTACCTTTTCATCAGAAAAATCAGCTGTCGAAGCAACGTGATAGGTTGCTTTTTCCCCTGAAACTTCTAATTTAATATAAATGTCAGAAGAAGCGGTTGTGACTGCCGTATTGACCTGTGATGCACCGCCGCCTGCTGCTTCTTTATGGTATCCGTAACGGATCTGATTCTTGCTTCCATTTGCAAAATCTGCATACAGTGCTGCACTGGCACTTCCCGCTTCATCTGCGGTATTACGGATTAACAGTCCTGCGTATCCTGCATTGCCGTTATTATTGACGGTCATCTTCGCTGTAATGGTTAAATCTCCTTTACCCTCAAAATAAGCGTAGAATAAATCATCACTTCCGGCTGATTTATCAAATTTTGTACCGGCACCGTTTACCGTTACAGTCTTTGCTGCTGCATCATACGCATAAGTTCCTGTTCCCTCGTGTGTACCGACTTCCTGCGTTTTCCAAAGTGTTGTAAGCGGCTTTGTACTCTGCGCCGTTTCCTCAGCATAAGCTGTTACCCTTCCTGCTGCATTTCCCAAAATAGAATCCACTGTCTGTACCGGTACTGCACTTACAACCAAACATGTTGCCAATGCCATGCTCAGCAGTCCGCTTGTCCTTCTGTTTTTAATCATTGTAAAAAAACCTCCCTTTTTGTTCTTTTCCAAAAGAAAATACATATCTTTTTGCAATTAATTTAATTGTCAAAATATATATTTTCTTTAAGAAAAGAACCCCCTTATTAAGTCACCTCAATAAAGGGGTTCCTTGACTTTTATATTCGTTTATATTCGCCTGAATCCGGCATCATGCTTATGCGTGCTTTCTTTTCTTAGAAGCTGCATATACACCTGCTGCGCCAAGCAGTAAGAGGATATAAAGCATCATATTTGCCATATCACCTGTTTCTACAGATTCACTGCCTGTTGTCTTCTGGAATAACAGACCACCTGTCATCTTACCGCTCAAATCAATCTTTGCAGAAGCCTGACCGCCCACAACAGCGCCTGCCTTTGCATTGGCTGTAAGCACCAGTAAGCCATTCATATTGATTGTATTGTCACTGTTTCTTGTAACCGGAATCGCTGCATATACGTGTGTGTCATAATTCATCTTTGTATCTGTAGATACAAACCAGTCTGCCGTTACAGCTGTTGTACTATTATTTGTCCCTGCTTCGGTGCAGTTCCAGAAATAATTGCTTGACTGATATACCTTAGAAGCATCCTGTGTACCCTTGAACTTAAATGTTTCATTCACACTTGTCTTCTGTGTTCTCCATGAAAGAACTCCCGTTGCCATAAAATCGGTATTTGCTGCATCATTTGTATACATAGCTACGTTTGAACCGCCATTATTGTATGATGTAGAATTGGTTACCTGAATATCCGGACAGCTGTTGGAATCAATACCCTTTGCCTTGTTATCAAATGCTACGGAATTGATTAACTTGTGGTATCCTGACATGCTTGAACCACCCATCTTAAATCCGTTACCGTTACCGGCATCAGTACCGTCTTCCAGATAACCGTTGCCGTAAGCTACACAGTTCTGGATTGTTACAGCACCGATTGAGCCTGTTTCTACCTTTGCAAATAAATCCCATCCGTCATCTGCATTATTGTATGCGATACATCCGTCAAATACATTGCCTTCACCGATTGTCAGCTTTGCTGCAAATCCATCTGCATCTTCGTAACCCTCATCGGCATTGCCGAAAGATGTACAATTTAATACTAAGTTGTTGCTTGGCCATTCTTCTTTAGTATCTGTTGATGTAAAACGGCTGATCTGTAAACCGGTGTTACCGTTGTGATAAGTCCGTACGTTATCTACTGTACAGCTGCTTCCGCAAAGTCTGATACCATCCTTTGCATTCGCTGAATTTGTTACATCAAATCCCTGATAATACCAGTGATCACCGGCTAATACCATACCTTCACAGTTCTTGCCGAAATCAAATACCGGTCTGTCTGTAGAAGACTCTGCCGCCATAATGATTGGCTGGCTTTCCGTACCGTCGATACCCGGCTGTACCGTAACTGTTGATTCTAAATTGTATGTACCTGAAAGAAGTACAATCTTCTGTCCCGGTGAAACAAATTTTACTGCTGTGTAAATGTCAATCGGATTTTCCTTTGTACCGACACCGTCTGATGTCGCATCCGGTCCGACATAAATCACGTCACCGTCAAACTTGTTATATGTTACCTTATAAGTAAATGTTGAAGCTTCATAAGAATCCAATACTTCAAATTCACTTGGTCTGTAACCTTCCACCGGTGTCATTGTTACTGTAAATGTATTCTCACCTAATGTTAATGTCGTTTCCCATACATATTTCTGACCGGCTGTTACATCTTCATCTGCAATGACCATTCCGTCTGCTGCAGTAACAACAACGTGACCGTCTGCATTGGCTACATAAGATAACTTGTAGCTTTCTGAATTGGATACAGAAGCAGATGTTACTTTATATGAAGGTGCTACAGTTGTAACCGGCTGTTCTTCTTTTGCCACATCATTTTCAGGTGAAACCGTTGTTAAGTTAATGTCTGTTACGCTAATCTTTGCTGTTCTTGAAGCAAAGAAACCAACATATACATTGTCTTCATCTAACTGTTCCAATGCCTTTGTATCATAGTATTTCTTTGTCACAGTTTCGCCTGCTTCATTGGTATAGCTTACGAAATAACCTGTGTTATTTTTCTGAATAGACATCTTAAAGGTTGTCAGCGGATTCTCAACAGTTCCTGTAACATCCTTTGTTGCATTGCCAATCAGATTTCCCGTTACACCAGAGCTTTCCAGTGTTGTCATCTTTGAACTGAATTCATTGTTTACGGTTGCTGTATCGTTTGCTTCCAGCTTAGAAAGGTTTGCCTTTGTAACGCCTGTCTTTTCCTGTGAGCCGATACCTAACTTCATTGTTGCCTTTACAGAACCATCCGGTGCTGTTGTGCCGCCCTGCTTAATAGTGTCTAATGCCATGCTGCCATCTGCGTTTACATAGTATTCAACCTTTGTGACAGATGCCATATAGGAGTTGTTCCAGAATACAGAAGAATCACCGTTCTTACCAACTCTGTCGGCCGCCATTAAACCAAAGCCTTCCTGACCGTTTGTCAGTGTCCATTCATCAACTGTTACGGTTGCTGACAATGTAAAGTTCATATTAGAAGGAATGGCTGTATAGTAGAAGGATAAACCGTCTGTAGAAGCCGGTACAATCTTACCCTTGCTGTTTAAATTCCAAAGTGTTACCTTTCCGTCATTTGCACTGCCTTCATAGCCTGCATTCTTTTCATCTGAGCTGACGCCCTGTCCGAATGCTGAAAAAGCCCATACCTGCTGTGCTTCTGCAGTTGCTTTTGCTGTAATCGTTGCAGCTTCTGAAACGGCTGCCGGTAATACTCTGACTGCTGTCAGCTTGAAAGTATATTCCTTGCCGACTGTCAATCCTGAAACCACATATTCTGTTCCTGTTACAGATACAGGCTGTGTAAAGTCTGTTCCGTTTTCGCTGTATGATACTTCATAAGAAGAAGCTTCTGTCACTTCGTCCCATACGAGTGAAACCTTACCGCCACCCTGGCTTGTTGCACTCTGGAAAGACGGCTTTGCAAGCGGAAGTTCAAAGCCCTTAAATTCCTTATCTGTTCCTGTCTTGTCTGCTTCATCTTTTCTTGCTGCTGTAATTGTAAATGTATAATCACCGCTTGCAGCCGGTGTAAATGTAACTACACCTTCTGTTGCATCTTTTGCATAATTTTCTGTGGCCACAACAGTTCCTGCTGCATTCTTCATATCAACGGATACACTGTCTGCGCCGTCATAGCCGATTACCATTGTAAACGGAACTGTAATTTTACCGTCTGCTGCCGTAATCTCACCGATTGCCGGTGCTGCTACGTCTTCCCACGCTTTTCTTGCCGGTCTTTCGCCGCTTGCTGTCTGTTCCGCTGTGAAGCTTAACACTCTGACACCTCTGTTACGGTCTGCATCTTCCGGTGAAACAATCTGATAAGTACCTGCCGGTAAGCTGCTGTATGTAAGCTTTGTTGCATTCGTTCCTGATACAACCTTAATTCCTGTATCTTCTGCAATAGTGCTGTTGTCTGCTGTATTTACCAGTGCAATTGCAGATTCATTCGAACCGCCCGTACTGCTTGCTTCAAAAGATACTGAAGCAGTACCTGTTACAGTAAACTGTAATGCACCGGATGCCTTTGAGCCAAGTTCAATTGCCTTTAATGCGCTGGCATCTGTAGAGCTCTTTGTTCTGAATGTTGCGGTTCCGACTGACTTTACATAATCAGAAGCAAAAGCTGTTCCTTCGGCAATTGCTGCTTTATCTGCTGTTACACCGTAATCTGCCGGTGCAAGGTCTGCAACCGCAAACGCATATGTTGTTGTAACTGCGGCAGCTTCTTCTTCCTCTACTGTAATATCAAAGAATCTGCACGCTCTGTTGCGGTCTGCATCTTCCGGTGATACAACCTGATAGGTACCTGCCGGTAATGCTGTATACTTTAACTCTGTCTTTTTTGTTCCTGCTACAATGGTTGTTCCTGCATCTTCTGCAACCACACTGTTATCCGCTGTATTAATCAGTGCCACTGCGGATTCATTCGAACCGCCCGTACTGCTTAAACCTACTACTACGGAAGAAGCGCTTTCCGTTGTAAACTGCACGGCACCTGTTGCCTTAGATGCCAGTTCGTAAGCCTTTATGCTTCCGTCACTGTTAGTTCTCTGGGTCACTTTTCCTACGATTTTAAAGTACCCGTCATTAAATGTTGTTCCCTCTGCAATCACGGCTTTGTCATCCCCAACTGAAGCCTGCGCTGTTGCATCAAAAGAGTGGACCGTACTTGCTGCTGCTTTTGTTACAGTCCAGTCCATAGGCATAATACCTACTGTGAGTAAAACTGCCATTACGACCGCCATTACTCTTTTTGACTTTTTAGTCTTCATAATTACTCTCCTCTCGTGAAATTAGCCCTATTGTCAATTTTTAATCAAAAATGTAAAATTCGTGTTACATTTTTGTTAAATCTCTCCAATGACACTAATCTATCACAAACATCCCACCTTTTCTACAAAAAAATAGTGATTTTTGCTCTTGTTTACTGATTATTTTAGGTGTAAAATATAGTATATGTTAATATTACGCAAATACATTATGATTTTTTGTGCATTTTTACCATTTTACATTCAAAAAACATCCGAACAAAATTTTATATAATTGTTCAGAAACGAGGATTTCTATGGCTGTAACATCACGATTTGAAATTTCCAAAAAGACCCATCAGGCGTCTTACCATATGCACTCTGCACATGCACATTCTTATTATGAAATGTTTTACCTGATCAGCGGCGGGTGCGATTTATTTATCAAAAACAATGTTTACCACCTGACCCCTGGCAATATTACATTCATTCCCGCAGATACGCTGCACCGCACTTCTTACTCGGAGGCTGCCCTGCATGAATGTGTATCGATTGAATTTACACAGAGTTATTTAAACGAGCTGGTTACAGAATTCGGCACAGTATGGCTGCAAAGCCACCTGTTTTCCAAAATCTTTTATCTGCCGGAGGACTGCCGCAGTGATATCAATGCCATGCTGAGTCTGATTCTTGCCGAACACCAGTCGTCTGATATTTTTTCAAACTGCATGTTAAAAATGTATTTTCAGACCTTGGTCGTGCGTATTTTACGATATATTAATGATGCTTCAATTCTGATTGTCAACAACAACACACGTGCCACCGATGAAGCACTCCAGATTGCCATAGACTATATTAACGAACACTTTAAAAATAATATTACACTGGATGACATGGCAGAACTGCTGCACTTAAATCCTTCGTATTTTTCCAAAAAATTTAAGTCTGCAAACGGTCTGGGGTTTAAAGAATACTTAAATAATGTGCGGATTAATCATTCTGAAAAACTGCTTCTGGAAACCGGCATGAGCATTACGGAAATCGCCTTTGAATGCGGCTATGATAACAGTAACTACTACGGCGACGCCTTTAAGAAAGTAAACGGCGTATCCCCATCGACATTCCGGAAACTGAAAGGGAATATTGTTGACCGGTGATACGGAATACAAGAAATAAAAGCTGCACAGATACTACTTTTTCTGTGCAGCCTTTTTATTTCACTTTACAATTTTATTGCCTGTTATTCCTCTGCCGATTCTTCTGCCTTTTCATAGGCTTCCAGAATCACCGCCTGTAACCGTTCTCTTGTCGAGGTGTTGATTGGGTGGGCTACATCCCTGTACTCACCGTCTGACGACCTTCTGCTTGGCATCGCAATAAATAACCCCTTATCGCCTTCGATAACCTTAATATCGTGTACAACAAATTCATCATCTATTGTAACCGATACAACTGCCTTCATCTTTCCTTCTTTGCTGATTTTTCTAACACGTACATCTGTAATATTCATAAGCGCCCCTTCTGCTGCCCCCTGTTGCAGCCATAATCTTTTTGTGTCGTTGCAGTTTTTTAGTAATAAATCGGACTGTTTTCATCAAGAATCAGCGGTTCGCCCTCACCCTTGTAATTGGTATTGGCTTTAATGGTACTTCCGCTTTCCACAATGCAGTTCTCCAGATAAGAGTTATCCCCAATATATGCATTATTTAAAATAATGCAATTCTTTACTACACTGTTATTTCCGATATAAATCTTTTTAAACAAAATCGAATTTTCAATTGTACCGTTGACAATGCAGCCGCTTGATACAAGGCTGTTGCTGACCTGCGCACCACAGTTGTACTTTGCCGGCGGTAAATCTTCTACCTTTGAATAAATATCCGGATACTGCTTAAAGAAATAATCACGGACATCTTTCTTTAAAAAGTCCATATTAGTTTTATAGTAAGACCTTACGGATGAGATATTGCTCCAATAGCTTTCCAGCTTATATCCGTAAATCTTTTTAATATTCTTATAACGTATCAGAATATCCCGTACAAAATCATGACGGTCTTCTGAAGCTGCCTTTTCAATCAGTTCAATCAGCAGTCTTCTGCGGATTACATAGATTCCTGTTGAAACAGTGGAAAGATTGGTTTCCAGCGGTTTCTCATCGATATCGGTAATCCGTCCTTCCTCTGTCATCGTTACCAGTCCGAAACGGTTAATCTCCGAACGGTCTGTCATTTTCTTGACAACCATCGTAATATCCGCTTTCTTTTCGATATGGTACTCCAGCACTTTATTATAATCCATCTTATAAATACCGTCACCGGATGCGATAACAACATACGGCTCATGGCTTGTCTTTAAGTAATTCAGATTCTGATATAAAGAATCTGCCGTACCGCGGTACCAGTAGCTGCTGTCTGCTGTAATTGTCGGTGTAAATACGAACAGTCCGCCCTGCTTTCTGCCGAAATCCCACCACTTTGATGAACTTAAATGCTCATTTAAAGAACGGGCATTGTACTGTGTAATAACAGCCACTTTATTAATACGGGAATTGGACATATTACTTAATGCAAAATCAATTGCCCTGTAGCTTCCCGCAACCGGCATTGCCGCGATTGCCCTCTTTTTTGATAAATCTTTCATCAGTTTGTTATTGCCACCGGCCAGAATAATTCCTATTGCTTTCATACATTATCACCTGCCTTAATTATGATGCCTCCGCTTGCAAGCTGCCCTTCCTGATAATCATCAATGGTCGTCTCGCCGGAAATAGCTGTATTCTTACCTACTGTTACATTGTCCGGGATAACGGAACATTCACCGACTGTAACAAGGCCTGAATTATAAATTTTAGGTTTAAATACATTCTCTGCTTCTTCGCCTGCCCCAAGTTCAACATGGCTGCCAATCTGAACATCTTCTGCAATAATCGACTTTGTAACAATACTGTCTTTTCCGATAACAGAATTGTTCATAATAATTGAATCACGTACCACCGTGCCTTCTTCTATGACGACGCCGGCACCGATAACGGAATTATAAACCTTTCCGTAAATTTCCGTTCCATCACCGATAATACTCTTTTCTATGTAAGCATTTTCCCCGATATACTGCGGCGGAATCGTATCCGTGCGGGTATAAATCTTCCAAAATTCTTCATACAGGTTAAACACCGGGATAATATCAATCAATTCCATATTTGCTTCCCAATAAGAACTGAGTGTTCCGACATCTTTCCAGTATCCGTTGTACTCATACGCAAAAATGCGTTTATTGTTCTCGAAGCAGTACGGAATAACATGCTTGCCAAAGTCACATTCATTCTGGTCTTTCAGCTTGATTAAAGCTTCCTTTAATACCTTCCAGCTGAATATGTAAATACCCATTGACGCCAGATTGCTCTTTGGCTGCGTCGGTTTTTCCTCAAATTCTGTAATGCGGTTATCTTCATCTGTTACCACGATACCAAAACGGCTCGCTTCTTCCATCGGAACCGGCATTGCGGCAATCGTAATATCCGCATTGTTCGCCTTATGATAATCCAGCATGATTTTGTAGTCCATCTTATAAATATGATCTCCTGACAAAATCAAAACATAATCGGGATTATACTGTTCCATATACTCCAGATTCTGATAAATGGCATTGGCTGTTCCTGTATACCACTCACTGTTTGAACTCTTTTCATACGGAGGAAGTACGGTTACACCACCGACATTTCTGTCCAAATCCCACGGAATACCAATACCGATATGCGAGTTCAGTCTTAACGGCTGATACTGTGTCAGCACACCTACCGTATCAATGCCTGAATTAATGCAGTTACTCAATGGAAAATCGATAATCCTATACTTTCCACCAAAAGATACCGCAGGCTTCGCTACCTTTGCAGTCAGCACTCCCAGTCTGCTGCCTTGTCCCCCTGCCAATAACATGGCAATCATCTCTTTTTTAATCATGCTATCACCTCTGATGTTATAATAATAAACCTGTTTTGATAAAACAATTATATCATATGTGACTCATTAAGTAAAAAGAATTTTGTAAAATTCTAAATATTTTTATCCTTTAATAAAACAATTACACTTGTATATAACACATACGCAATACAATTTACATTTTATGCGGATATTTTCAAATAATACCTATTTTTCCGATATAATTTAAGATGTCAAGGTCATAATCCTTATCACCGTGATGCGCTCGCGCAAGCGCGGCTGTAAGGATTCATGACCCGCCCAGTATTCGCATAAAAGTGAAGCGAATGCTTCACGATATGCGAATACTGGGCAGGATTGTGAGAGTGCGCAGCACGGAGCAATCCATATGACATCTGTACCGTAAATATTATGTCAGTACCGGCGAAAATAAAGTTTGAATTTTTCCGCAATACGTTTATAATATGATTGTATGATGTTTTTCATCTGCTATATTTAATAAGAAAGGATTCAACCATGTATCATATTAATTTTAATAATCCTATTCATGTACATTTTATCGGTATTGGAGGAATCAGCATGAGCGGTCTTGCACATATACTGCGGGATAAGAATTTTACCGTATCCGGCTCAGATGCTGCTGAATCTGCACTCACGAAAGAACTTACTGCCGCAGGCTGTCATATTGTATACAGCCAAACGGCTGACAATATTACCAGTGACATTGACTTAGTAGTCTACACAGCTGCCATCAGGGACACTAATCCTGAACTTTCGGCAGCAAGAGCTGCGGGTATTCCTACGATTACCCGTGCCGAACTGCTCGGACAGATTATGACCAACTACAAAACCGCTGTCAATATCGCCGGTACACACGGAAAAACAACGACAACTTCCATGCTGACGGAGATTTTAATGGCAGGTAACTGTGACCCGACCATTTCTGTCGGCGGCATTTTAGACAGTATCGGCGGTAATATCCGTGTCGGACAGTCCGGTATTTTTGTAACAGAAGCCTGTGAATATACCAACAGCTTCTTATCCTTCCACCCGACCATGAACATTATTTTAAATGTCAAGGAAGACCACCTCGATTTCTTTAAGGATATTGACGATATCCGTCATTCCTTTAAGCTGTTTACGGAAAAGCTTCCGGCAGACGGTACTTTAATTATCAATACCGATATTGACAATTACGAATACTTCTATCAGGACACTTCCTGTGAAGTCATTACTGTCGGTTCTGACCCGGCTAAGAGCATGTACAGCGCTGCAGATATTGCTTTTGATGAAATGGGCTGCTGCACGTACACTCTTTTAATAGAAGGAACACCTTCCGGTCAGATTCATCTTTCTGTTCCCGGCGTGCATAATGTATACAATTCTCTTGCCGCCATTGCCGCCGCAAAAAAGCTGGGACTTTCACTTGAAGTGATTGCCACCGGTCTTTCAGGTTTTCACGGTACAGAACGCCGCTTTGAAAAGAAGGGCGAATTTAACGGTGTCACAGTCATTGACGACTATGCCCACCACCCGGATGAGATTAAGGCAACGCTTGCTTCGGCTGCCCATTATCCGCACAAAACCGTCTGGTGTGTATTCCAGCCGCATACGTATTCGCGTACCAAAATTCTGCTCACGGAATTTGCAGAAGCGCTTTCCCACGCAGATAAGGTTGTTCTTGCCGATATTTATGCTGCAAGAGAAACGGATACACTGGGCATCAGCTCTCTTGATTTAAAACACGAAATCGAAAAACTGGGCAAAGAGTGTTTTTATTTTGGCTCTTTTGAAGAAATTGAGAAATTTTTATCAAAAAATTGTATCAACGGCGATTTGTTGATAACTATGGGTGCCGGAAATGTCTATCAAATCGGGGAAGCCTTGATTTCTCAATAATTTCAGTAAAATAGTTTGGTTTTCAACATAGTTATCCACATTATCCACATACTTAATCACATTTTTGTTGATTCTGTGTGTGGATTTCCTGTTTATAAGGACTTGTCCACAATTCCGCTTTTTACACGCATTTCATTTTTCTTTTACAAGTTATCCACATTATCCACAATATCCCCAGTGGATAACCCTGTGTTTTCCACCTGTTGATTTTGTTTTGGTGTGTGTTATAATGAAGAAACTGAATTGATAAGGAAGTTTTTTGTATGAATACAATTACATTACATATGGAAAACCGTGCGGATAACACCGCCGTTTCCAATTATTTTATTGACACCTTAATGCCACAGGCAAATGGTGAATTTGTAAAAATATATTTGTATCTTCTGCGTTGTGTGTCTGCCGGTCACATTTCTTTATCTGTGTCTGAAATGGCAGATTTATTCAACCAGACGGAAGCCGACATTCTGCGCGGGCTGCGCTACTGGGATAAAATGAATGCCCTGCGCTTAAATTTCAGCCCGGACGGCATGCTGACCGGCATCTCCTTTACGGATTTATCTGCTTCGTCCGCTTCCAGGGAGGCTGACCCCCGCTATGCAGACAATTCTGTCATGCCAAATGCCATCGTAAACAGTCCGGCTGTCAATACTGCCGTGTCAGCTTCTGCACCTCACACTATGACATCCGCTGTGGCTCCTCTGATGGAAACGGCAGCCGCAAAAGAAACCGCCGGTCCGGAATCCTATTCCATGACCCGCATCAGCGAATTTAAACTTGGCGATGAAAATTTTGCCATGCTTTTATTCGCCGTAGAAGAATACATGGGCGAACCTCTTGGTTCTTCTGCACTTCAGCGGATTGCCTATTTTTACGACACCTTAAAACTGCCCGCAGACCTGATTGAATATCTGGTCGGCTACTGCGTACAAAAGGGTCATAAGAGTATGCGCTATATTGAAAAAATTGCTGCCAGCTGGGCAGAAGCCGGAATTACTTCCGTCAAACAGGCAAAGCTTGAAACAGCAAACCACAATATGACCATTTACTCCGTGATGAATGCTTTTGGCATCGGAAGCCGCGACCCCGGACAGCGGGAACGGGAGTTTATCACCAAATGGACGGACACGTACTGCTTTGATGCCGATATGATTATTGAAGCCTGCAACCGCACTTTAAAGGCAACGCATCAGCCGAGTTTTGAATACGCAGACTCTATCCTTACCAAATGGAATAAGGCAAATGTAAAAACACCCGAAGATATCCGCAAATCAGATGCTGAATATGAACTGCTGCGCAATCAGAAAAAAGCAACCAATGCAGCTTCTGCTCCCGGCACGAATAACAACCGTTTTCACAATTTTCACCAGCGTGATACCGACATTGACAGCTTAGAGAGCGCTTTAATCAGCAATAACAGCTAGAAAGGACAAGGTTATGGCACTTACCAATTCCCAACATGATGCAATTATGCGGACTTACGATGCGATCCGCACCGAAAACCGGCATATCCAGAATGAACGGTATGCGCAGGTGACTGCCGCATGTCCTGAAATTGCCCAAATCGAAGACGATATTATCGGGCTTTCCATGCAGGCGGCGGCAGAAATGTTAAAAAATCCGGATTACAAGACCGCCTACCGGAAAAAGCTTTCAGAACTTGCAGACCGTAAAGCCGCCTGTCTTGCCGCTCTTGGCAGACCTGCGGACTATTTAGAGCCTGTCTATACCTGTCCGAAATGCAAGGATACCGGCTATATCGGTCAGCATAAATGTGCCTGCTTCACCAAAAAAGCCATTGAGCTGGTGTATCACGATTCTAATTTAAAAAATATCATCACGACGGAAAATTTTGATACCTTTTCCTATGAATGGTATGATAAAAAAACGCCGATTCCGTCCATTGGACTGACACCCTATAATAATATGCAGAATATTGTGTCCATATGCCACCGCTTTGTGGATGAATTTGACACCACCTATGATAATCTGCTGCTTTTTGGCGATACCGGTGTTGGAAAGACTTTTTTAACCAACTGTATTGCAAAGGAACTGCTCGATTCTTCGCACAGTGTCATTTACCTGACTGCCGTGGAATTGTTCCAATGCTTTGAACAGCAGGATTTTAACAAGCCGGATACATCTGATACGGCAATTGACAGCAGCTACATTTTAGACTGTGATCTGCTCATTATTGATGACCTCGGCACGGAATTTGCCAACAGCTACACCAGTTCCCGCCTGTTTTACTGTATCAATGAACGGATTCTCAGAAGAAAAAGCGTGGTTATCTCAACCAACCTTTCGCTCTCAGATATCCGCAACATGTATTCGGAGCGAATTTTTTCGCGCCTCACCAGTGCTTATAAGCTGTTAAAGCTTGCGGGTGCCGATATCCGTCTTTTGAAAAAAACAGGGCAAAAACCTTAGGAAATCATTGACTTATCGGCAAAGAATGATTATATTTTATATTGTGTTAAATACAAATTTGTATCGTATTATACTAATGGAGGATTTTAATTATGCCACGAGACGAACGTCACACACAAACTATTCCATATGGTACCTTAGGTATCGTTCCTTTAGCCAGCTGCTCAGAATTAGGCAAAAAGGTAAATAATTATCTTGTTGACTGGAGAGAACAGCGCGACCACGAAGATGAATCTACACTCGCTTTCAGCGGATATAAAAGAGATTCTTATATCGTAAGTGCAAGCACCCCTCGTTTTGGTTCCGGTGAAGGAAAGGGTGTTTTAAACGATTCCGTACGTGGATATGATTTATATATCATGGTTGACGTATGTAATTACAGCCTTGAATATTCTTTATGCGGTTATAAGAACCATATGTCACCGGATGACCACTATGCAGATTTAAAGCGTGTTATCGCTGCTGCCGGTGGTAAAGCACGCAGAATTACCGTTATTATGCCATTCCTGTATGAAAGCAGACAGCATAAACGTTCAGGACGTGAATCCTTAGACTGCGCACTTGCATTAAAGGAACTCACAGATATGGGTGTGGATAACATCATTACATTTGATGCACATGACCCGCGTGTACAGAACGCAATTCCGTTAAAGGGATTTGAATCCGTTTCTGCTACGTATCAGTTTATTAAATATCTTTTACTGGGTGTTGACGATTTACACATCGACAGCGACCATATGATGGTTATCAGCCCGGATGAAGGCGGTATGGGACGTGCTGTTTACTTTGCAAACGTCCTCGGTCTGGATATGGGTATGTTCTATAAAAGACGTGACTATACAAAGATTGTCAACGGACGTAACCCGATTGTTGCCCATGAGTTCTTAGGCTCTAACGTAGAAGGAAAAGATGTTGTCATCATCGACGATATGATTTCTTCCGGTGAAAGCATGATTGATGTTGCTGCTGAATTAAAGAGAAGAAAAGCAAAGAGAGTCTTCTGTGCGACAACCTTTGGTCTGTTCACAAATGGATTTAAGAAATTTGATGAAGCTTATGAAAACGGCGTTATCGACCGTGTTCTTACAACGAACCTTGTATACCAGCCGGAAGAACTGCTTTCTAAGCCTTGGTATATCAATGTAGATATGAGCAAATACATTGCTTTATTAGTTGATACGTTAAACCACGATTCTTCTATCAGCAACTTATTAAGCCCTGTTGAAAGAATCCAGCAGCGTGTTAAGGAATACAACGAAACACATTACGGCAAGTAATATTAATGTATGCAGGCTTTGGGCGCTGCCCGGCAAAAAGGGATAGGAAAATGTTGATTCACATTTTCCTATCCCTTTAATTTATGGCTTGTTCGATTTCTCATCTACCCGCATCAACGGACGACTTTGTGCCGCTGTCGGCACAAAGTGTTATGTGAACAAGCTTTGATTTATGGCTTGTTCACATTTACCACTCTCCGCGTGCCGTTGCATCGGGATCGGTTCTTATCGTGGCGTCAATATCGCCATACTGCATCGGTGCCGTTGTCTTTGGCTGTGCCGGTGCTGTCGTCCATCGCTGATACGGTGTTGTTGTTGGCACCTGTGCTGTCGTGGACGGAACCTGCTGCGGTGTTACCTGTTCAATACCGGTCGTTTCCATTTCCGGCACAATTGCTGTAGTTTCCTGCGGTAAGGATTGCGTTTCCTCCTGTACTGCCGCTGTCGTCTCCGGTTGTGTTGTCTGCTGTGTAACCGTACTGAAATCTGTTACAGGCAGATTGGTATGCACCGCCGTCATAAAATCTTTAAAGATTGCATTGACACGGCTGTTGACACCGGACATTTCTTTTGGATAATCGTATCCTGCCCATACCGTTGTGGTGTAATACTTGCTGTATCCGCAGAACCATACATCTTTGCTGGCATTTGTCGTTCCCGTTTTTCCGGCAACAACTGCATTTTCCACATTTGCTGATGTTCCCGTACCGCTTAATACAACTTCCCTTAACATCTGTGTCATCATGCGCGATGCACTTTTATCATAAACCTTGCTGTCACGGTTCGTTTCATTGACAACCGTTTTATTGGAAGCATTTACAATAAGACGGATACAGGTTGCTTTTCTGTATACACCGTCATTGGCAAGTGCTGCATATCCGCCTGCCATTTCTTCCGTTGTCACACCATACGTAAAACCGCCTAATGCACCGGCATTGTAATCTTTATCCACCCAGATTTTATGAAATCCCATTTTTATTAAAAAGGAACTTCCCGTCTTTGGCGTAATCTGCTGATAAATGTTCCATGCAACCGTATTTTTAGACCATTTTACGGCATCTGTCAACGTCATCTCGCCGGCATAGCTTGCATCGGCATTGGCAGGACCGCTGTCAATCTGCGAATCGGTAACCTTCGTATCCGGCGTATTGCCAAGCTGCAAATACGGTGTGTAGACATTTAACGGCTTAATACAACTGCCCGGCTGGCGGTAACTCTGATACGCACGATTTAAAACATAGCCCTTGATGTCTTCCTGACTGCGCGAACCGACAATCGCCACCACATTTCCGGTGCTGTTATCCACACACGTTGCCGCTCCCTGCATACTGTATACACCTTCCGAAGACTTTTCCGTATATGCCGCCAGATTGTTATCTACTGCCTGCTGTAACTGATTTTGTATATTCATATCAATGGAGGTGTAAATGCTGTAGCCACCGCTTAAAAGCTTCTGCTGACACATATTGTAAAATGTATCATACGTAGCTTCATATGCATTATAATCGTCTTCCGAACTGAAATTATAACGGAAGGTAAAGCCCGATACACTCATCAGCGATTCGGTTGCACAGTGCCTTGCATACGTTACAACCGAATTGTTAATCTCCTCTGTCTGATGCGGATTTAAGACAACCTCTTCTGTTTCAGCCATATAGCGGTCGAGCGAACCAATATCATCCGCCTCGTAAAGCTGCTGTAAAATGAGGTTTTTACGCTGGACGGTATTGTCATAATTTGTCAGCGGATTATAGCGTGTCGGATTGTTGGGAATCGCCGCGATAAAAGTCTGTTCCGCAAGCGTAAGCTCTGACACGGATTTGTCAAAATATCCTCTTGCCGCAGCTTCCACGCCATAATATCCGTTTCCGAAATAAATATTGTTCAGGTAAAATTCCAGAATCTGATTCTTACTGTACTTCTTTTCCAGACCGACCGCAATAAAAATCTCCTCAACCTTACGCTGCCATGTCACTTCCTGCGACAGGAAAATATTTCTTGCAAGCTGCTGGGTAATGGTACTTGCTCCCTGCGCAATATCGTTGCTTTTCTGATTAATCACAATGGCACGCAGAATTGCCTTGATATCATAACCGGAATGTTTATAAAACTGGCGGTCTTCCATGACAACAAAGGAATTAACCAGTGTCGCCGGAATCTCCTGATACGACACATAATACATATCCTTTGTATTCTTCATTGTGCAGAGTTCCTGGTCATTCGTATCATAGATAATCGTTGTCTTTGAATCTTTAAAGGTACTGACCGCGCTTGCCGCTACATAAGAATCCGCCGCACGTTTTAAACGCACAACCGTAATCACTTTGGGAATCAGATAAATGAGTCCCGCAAGCACCGCAAGCACCAAAACTGCCCGTATGATTTTCTTAAACTTTTTCATGCAAACCTCTCATTAGTGTTCCATTAATAAATCCGATGTTTCATCCTTCTTAAAAATCATCTTATCTGAGTAACGCACCGTGATATTATTCACATTAGAAACCGCATTTTTTAACACAAGAATCACCTCGGTCTTTCGGTTGGTCGTTGAAATGGTATCAATAACCAGACCGTCACTGGTGCTGTTTTCTTCCCTGTTAATCAGCTGGTCCATCGTTGTTTCTGAAAAACTGCCATCTGCATTTTTCACAACACGGTACAGATTCACACGCAGCTTATCAACAATGGCATTGGACACATAAATGCCCGGCTCATTATATTCTTTCTGCATCGTATAATCCGATGCCATAATATTCACCTGATACATCGGGAAAAAAGTATTGCCGTCACCCTCGGATACAATATCCTCTGCATCTGCAATGCCGTAAATAAAATCTGAATTAATGTAGCCTAGCACCTTGAGTTTTTCACCCGCATCTGCACGAATGGTATAATCCGTGCCATCCTGCATATTGAAAATGCGGATACTGTCCGTATCATATTGCGAATGATTTTCGCTGTATGCAATCATATTTCTGCCTTTAGAAACGGCATACGTTCCCTGTGCCAGCCCTGAAACTTCTGTCATGACTTCACGGCTGATTAAATTAATGGCATACAATGTATCGTCAATTAAAATATAAAACAAGTTGTTGTCATTCACATAAGCAATGCCGCCAATGCGTTCTTCCATACTCTCATAGGAAACATCTACCGGCAGATACAGTTCTTCCTGCACCACATTTTCCCCATAATTATACGAACACAGCGAAATGCCCATTTCCCCTTCGTGCGCACCACGGCTCATGTAGCCGCAGATCAGAAAATAAAGGCTGCCTTCGTCCGATACGCTCATAATGCGGATTTCATGCTGGCTGCCGCGTTCCCGGATATTGTCCGAATCCTCTGCATCAAATGAAAAGACCTTTGTTAATTCTGAATTGTCCGAATCCAGTTCCCAGAGTGTATTCCGGCTGACAAATGCCGTATACTGCCCATTATCACTTGCCTGCGCCATCACATCCGTATCCGGCTGTATACCCAGATTAATTTTGGAGGATGACAGAAAATCATTCTGACCGTCAAAATACTGCCCTGCCTCACGCTCATAATCGAGCAGATACAATTTACTGCCGGACTGGCGTATTTTATAGTAATCTTTTACACGATATGTATCATAGGAATCATTATCATTTTCTGCACCCACCATATAATCTATTGTAATTTCTGCCGTTTCCTGACCGATCTGTGTAATTGAAGGAATTCTGTCACTTTCAATAAACGGTCCTAATTCACCCCAGCCAACCTGGGACTGCTTACTGTGAATATTGACCTTTCCGAAATTGGAATTATCTCCGGAAGATGTCGTTTCCAGATACTGTGTCAGATTTTTCAACTGTGTCTGGTCATACGCATAGCTGTTGAGTTCCAGCACATAATTCAATTTATCCTGCACCTGAAAATCCGTACCGCTGATAATCCGCGTGTAATAATAAATTTCTTCCTGCTTTTTTGTCGATATCGTAACCTCTAACAGATATTCTTTATTGTTATCAATCAGATTCTTAATATTAAGCACAACATCTGCACGGCTTTCGTCCTGCGTATAATCTTCTACTTTTGTATTTTCAATCAGCGATAAATCGCTTAAATCTCTTACCTTGTACGAAACACCCTCTAATTCCTGTCCATACAAATCCACTACAACGGACAATTTCTTATCTGTCGGCAGCGGTGTCAGTGTTTCTCCCATCATTGAAGCATCGACTTTCTGTGTATAACCGTATAACCGGTTAAACAACTGGCCTTCTTCGGTCTGCATCATAACGACCGGAAGCGTTGCCTGTGTCATTGTCATTGTTGATACGGCTGACGTCTCATAATTCATGGATATAAATGTAACCACGACAGTTACCATAAATGCGACTGCCAATATAATATATTTATATGTAGCATTTTCCCTGTTGTCCATAACTTAATCCTTTCCATTATCCATCTGCGGTCTATTCGCCCAGCAGTTTATTTAAGGTCAGATTCAAATGGAGTGCTTCCTCCATATTTTTCAATGCTTCTGCTGCATTTTCACTGTCTTTTCCGGTATAAACCGCACGAATCAGCAGATTTTTCGGTGTATGTTCCATATCAATAAATTCCAGTATCTGTGTGTCATACCCTTTTGCTGTCAGAAGATTTGCCCGTACGGCATCCGTCATAATTGCCGCCATGCGTTCTTTTAAGATACCATACTGCAACACCGGCTGTAACAGTTCATTTTCCATCATTTTGTTGGCTTCATGCTGGCAGCACGGTACGGATAAAATGACTTTTGCGCCCCACTGCACGGCTTTAGCCAGCGCATAGTCCGTTGCCGTATCACACGCATGCAGTGTCACCACCATATCAACCGCATCAACATCGGTATAGGATGCAATATCCCCGACAAGAAATGACAGCTTTCCGTAGCCGTATTTGTCCTTTAACTCATTACAGTGTGCAATGACATCTTCCTTTAAATCCAGCCCGATAATGCGGATATCATAGCCTTTCAGTTCCTTTAAATAATAGTACATGGCAAAGGTCAGATAGGACTTTCCACAGCCAAAATCAATAATCGTCTGCTCCCGTTCTTTGCTTAACTGCGGCAGAATGTCTTCGACAAATTCCAGAAAGCGGTTAATCTGACGGTATTTATCATACTTCTGCCGTACAATTTTACCCTCTTTGGTCATAACGCCCAGATCAATCAGAAATCCAACCGGCGTTCCTTCCGGCAGAATGTAACGCTTGGTACGGTTGTGCGACAAATCCCTCTGCACCCGGACTTCCTTACATTTTTTGTATTTCACGGTCTGGCTGTGCTTCCCGGACAAAATCTGTGCCGTCGCATCGGTCATGGTAAACTGTGCCTGCTTGTAGTCCTCCTGCATCCAGTCTGTAATCTTCTTTTTCAATTCGTCTTTTTTATAATTCTTATGAAATACTTTCCTTCCGATAAACTCTGAAACCTGATATTCTATGTTATCTTTCATGGCAACCGGACGTACCTTTATCTTTACCGGAAGTTCTTCGTTTTTCTTTTTTAATCCGCTGATTGTCAGATCAATCAGATTCTTCTGGATGCACTGTTCAAGTAATTCTTCTATCGTCACTGATTTGTTCCTCTTTTACTTTCAAATATTGATGAATAGTTTTATTTTAATCTGTTTACCAAAAAACTACAAGCCTAAATGCAGATTTTCATAGTCTGCCGTTTAGTAATCCTGCATATTCATCGGTGTCGCAAGATACACCGTGGTTTCATTTTTTTCTTCGTCATATCCGATGCAGATATTGACATTCACCTTGTCTTTTCCTATCATAATATAATTTTTAATCCCTTTGTTATATGCGTATACAGTATACACATCTTCCATATGACGACCGACACTTAGTTTTGCATTCATCATATCAAGCATATCCTGTGCAAACTGCTCTTTCTGCGTATCGGTAAGCGCCCCATGAATCTGTCCCTTTAAATTGACATTGACTTCCGTATCAATCTGCATTTCTTCCATTATCTGACGAATGAGCTTCTCATATGTAAAAGAAGCATCTACCGTATTTTTTAATGTCACACCGATGTAAAGGTACTGCTCGTACTCCACATTTTCCTGATGAATCGTTATAAATCTGCATAGAACACTGCCGTTTTCACCGTTTTGGGAAAGCTGCATCGTTTCCACATTGTCCCGGCTTGTCTGTTCTATCGTATACCGGTTAATCCCTATTTTTTCTGCCGCCTTTTCCAGGATAATCTCTTTTGCCGTATCCGTAAGCTCCATACTGCCATATTTGCCATATGCAGAAATATCTGCGCACACTTCCTTGTAGGATGCACTGCCAAACGCACTTAAAACATTTTCCTGCACACCCGTCTGCGGCATATTCCAAAATACCCTCGCCGCCGCTATCAGCCACAAAATCCCCGCAATGACAACTGCGGTCTTTTGCAGCCAGAACCGTGCCTTTCTGTGTATTGTTCTGTGTGTCGTCCTGTTTATATTTTCTTGTTTCTTCCTGTTTTGTTTCTGTCCGTTTTTTAAAATCATATCCTGTATTTTATAACAGATATAATCCCAACAATCCCTGAACATAAATAAACCTCCCAACTTATGGTATTCTTAAGTATCGCCATAAATTGGAAGGTTTATACATTTATTTAGCGTACTGCACCCAGTCGTGCAAGAGAACGCTTTAACGCCGCTTCCGCACGCACCACATCAATCTGCGGGTCGTTGCTTGAAAGTCTGCGCTCTGCTCTTGTCCTGGCTTCATTGGCACGATTTACATCGATTTCCTCCGGCCACTCTGCAATTTCTGCAAGGACCGTTACTTTATCCTGTAAAATTTCAACAATTCCGCCGTGTACAGCAGCTTTTTTTACATCACCATCTACATGAATATTCATAACACACGGTACCAGTACTGATGTAAGAGGAATATGTTCTGCATATACACCAATCTCACCTTCCGTTGTGGAAAGCTCTACCATTGTTACATCATCATTGTAGAATACTCTGTCAGGCGTGTTTACCAACAGCCTGAATGTCTTCATATCTGCCATTGATTCCTCCATTCTTACCCGTGTCGTTTAACCTGTTACAGATTATTTACACTTTGCAAGTACGTCATCAATATTACCGCAGTTTAAGAAGTAACTTTCAGGAATGTCATCATACTTACCTTCAATGATTTCCTTAAAGCCCTGAATTGTTTCACTAATCGGCACATATCTTCCTTCCAGGCCTGTAAACTGTCCGGCTACGAAGAATGGCTGTGACAGGAATCTCTGTACTTTTCTTGCTCTTGATACGACCAGCTTATCATCCTCTGAAAGTTCGTCCATACCAAGGATTGCGATGATATCCTGCAATTCTTTGTACTTCTGTAAAATTTCCTGAACTGCTCTGGCTACCTTATAATGTTCTTCACCTACAATACGTGGGTCAAGGATTCTGGAAGTAGACTCAAGCGGGTCTACAGCCGGATAAATACCAAGTTCTACGATTGAACGTGAAAGTACGGTTGTCGCATCCAAATGTGCGAAAGTTGTAGCCGGAGCCGGGTCCGTTAAGTCATCGGCAGGTACGTATACGGCCTGTACAGATGTAATAGAACCGCTCTTTGTAGATGTAATACGTTCCTGTAATGCACCCATTTCTGTCTGAAGTGTCGGCTGATAACCAACGGCTGAAGGCATACGTCCTAAAAGCGCTGAAACTTCGGAACCAGCCTGTGTAAAACGGAAAATATTATCAATGAAAAGAAGTACATCCTTACCGCCCTGATCACGGAAATACTCAGCCATTGTAAGACCTGTTAAACCAACTCTCATTCTGGCTCCAGGTGGTTCGTTCATCTGTCCGAACACCATGGTTGTCTTTTCGATAACGCCGGATTCCTTCATTTCATAGTAAAGGTCGTTACCTTCACGGGTACGTTCGCCTACACCAGTGAATACGGAATATCCGCCGTGCTCTGTTGCAATATTACGAATCAGTTCCTGAATTAATACCGTCTTACCTACACCGGCACCACCGAACAGACCGATTTTACCACCCTTCTGGTAAGGGCACAGTAAGTCAACAACCTTGATACCTGTTTCAAGCATTTCTGTTGTTGTAGACTGTTCTGCAAAAGTAGGTGCCTTTCTGTGAATCGGCATGTGCTGTTTCACTTCAGGAGCCGGTTTATTATCTATAGGTTCACCCAGAACATTAAACATTCTGCCGAGAGTTTCTTCACCAACCGGTACGGAAATAGCAGAACCTGTAGATTCTGCTTCCATACCTCTGACAAGTCCGTCTGTCGGACCCATGGCAATACATCTTACTGTATCATCACCAAGATGCTGCGCAACCTCAACTACGAGCCTGCCGCCATCTTTTGTCTGAATATCAATTGCTGAATTAATCTCTGGCAGTGTGCCTTCCGGAAACTTAATATCCAGTACGGCACCGATAATCTGAGTAATTTTACCAACATTTCTTTCTGCCATTCTTTACCTCCATGCTGCATCATTGATGCGGTTTCACTTTTTATCCCTCTATGGCGTTTGCACCGGAAATAATCTCTGTCAGTTCCTGTGTAATTGAAGCCTGACGTGCTCTGTTAAACTTCAATGACAGGTCTGAAATCATTTCTTCTGCATTACTTGTAGCACTATCCATCGCCTGCATACGGGCACCGTTCTCACTCGCTACGGATTCAACAAGCGCACCATAGATTAAACTGCAGATGTACTTTGGTATAATCATATTTAGTGCCTCATCTTCATCCGGCTCATAGTTCATCAGTGCCGTGCTTTCTGTACCGCCCTCTTTTTGCTGCTCCGGTTCAACCGGAAGCAGCTTAATGAGTTTTGGTTCGTGGACAACGGTGTTCTTAAAGGATGTATAAGAAAGATAGATTTCGCCAATTTCTCCGTTTGTGAAAAGCTCCAGCACTTCATTGCAGATTTCTTTTGCATCGGTGTACATCGGCTCGTTAATCACATCGGAATAATCCGCCTTGATTTCATATCCTTTTCTTTCAAGAACTTCCCTACCCTTTCGTCCGATTGCATAAATATATGCATCTTCCTTCGGGATATCGCTATTTGTAATGAGCTTGGCTATATTGTTGTTATAGCCGCCTGCAAGTCCTCTGTTTGCAGTAATCACAATCACCGCTTTTTTATTGGAATCTCCTGCTTTTAAAAACTTGTGGTTAATATTTCCTGACTTTGCAAGAATATTGCTCACAGTTTCATACATTAAATCGGAGTACGGTTTTGTGCTCTCTGCTTTTCCCTTCGCTTTCTGAAGTTTTACAGTGGAAACGAGCTTCATGGCTTTGGTAATCTGACCGGTACTTTGAATACTGTCTCTACGCCTTTTTATGTCTCTCATTGAGGCCATAATCAATTACCTCCATTCTAAGCTTCGCTATTATTTGAAAGTTTTCTTAAATTCTTCAATCGCACTGATTAAAGCTTTTTCTGTTTCTTCATCAAGCACTTTTGTTGTACGGATTGTTTCTGGAATCTGCGGATACTTTGTATCAATCAATTCAAACAATCCTTTCTGGAAATCGAGAATTCTGTCTACTGCAACATCAATGACATACTTCTTCGTAACCGCATAAATAATCATAACCTGATATTCAACAGGCATTGGCTGATACTGCGGCTGCTTTAACATTTCCTTAATTCTTTCACCCTGTGCGAGCTTTTCCTTTGTATCTGCATCCAGTTCTGAACCAAACTGAGCAAAAGATGCCAGTTCCCGGTACTGTGCCAGTTCCACACGGATTGGCGCTGCAATCTTTTTAATCGCCTTAATCTGGGCAGCACCACCAACTCGTGATACAGAAAGACCGGCATTGATAGCAGGTCTGAATCCGGCATTAAACATTTCTGTTTCCAGATAGATCTGACCATCTGTGATAGAAATAACGTTTGTCGGAATATATGCGGAAACATCGCCTGCCTGTGTTTCGATAATCGGAAGCGCAGTCAGGGAACCTCCGCCATACTCATCTGACATTCTTGCAGCTCTCTCTAAGAGTCTTGAATGTAAGTAGAATACATCACCAGGGTAAGCCTCACGTCCTGGTGGTCTTTTAAGGAGTAAGGAAAGTGTACGGTATGCAGCTGCGTGCTTGCTCAAGTCATCATAGACAACAAGTACATCCTGTCCCTGTTCCATCCATTCTTCACCAATCGCACATCCGGCATATGGTGCAATATACTGTAACGGTGCAAGTTCACTGGCAGTAGATGCAACTACTGTTGTATAGCTCATCGCGCCATATTCTTCTAATGTCTTTACAATCGAAGCTACGGTTGAAGCCTTCTGTCCGATTGCAACGTAAATACACTTTACATTCTGACCTTTCTGATTAATGATTGTATCAATCGCAATGGCAGTCTTACCTGTCTGACGGTCACCGATGATTAATTCTCGCTGTCCACGTCCGATTGGTACCATGGCATCAATCGCTTTGATACCTGTCTGTAACGGTGTATCTACGGATTTTCTTGTAATAACACCTGAGGCAACTCGTTCAATCTGACGGAACTTTTCGGTATTAACCGGTCCCTTGCCGTCGATTGGCTGTCCCAGTGCGTTTACGACACGACCTAACATCGCATCGCCAACAGGAACCTCTACAACTCGGCCTGTTGTCTTTACGGTATCTCCTTCGTTGATGTTTCTTGAATCACCAAGTAAAACCGCACCAACGTTATCTTCTTCCAGGTTTAAAACCATGCCGTATACTTCACCCGGGAATTCCAGAAGTTCACCCTGCATCGCCTTTTCAAGGCCATGAATACGGGCGATACCATCTGCTACCTGAATAACCGTACCGACGTCAGATACTTCGAGTTCCGTAGAATATCTTTTGATCTGCTCTTTAATTACCGAGCTGATTTCTTCCGGTCTTAAATTCATGGAGCCAACGCACCCTCTTTCTATTAATGTACAAGTTATGCCAGCTGGATTTTTTTCAAATCCTTTGCAAACTCGTCTAATTTTGTCTTTATACTGCTGTCTACGACCCTGTCACCGATCCGGATTACCATACCGCCGATGAGGGACTCATCTACGATATAATCAATCTCAAAATCAACATACCCTGTCGTTGCAAGCAGTCTGGAAAGCACTTTTTCTTTTTGTGCGGCTGTCAGCGGCTTTGCTGTAGATACTACCGCGCTGCCGATTTTTTTATATTCTCTGATTTTGCCGATAAAATACCGGAGTGTTTCCATAATTTGTTTCTGCCTGTCTTTTGAAACCATCAGCACAAGCAGACCGGTTAAATCCTTTGAAACAAACTGTCCAAAAGCATTTTCAATAACCTTTTCTTTTTCACTCTTATCAATCTTAGGGTGATTCAGTAATCTGCCAAGCTCGCTGTTTTCTTCAAAAACCTTCAAACAGTCTGTTGCTTCCGCATACAATGAATCTACTTTGGATTCCTGCACGGCAAGTTCAAATAACGCATCACCATAAGTTGCTGATACTAACTTAGCCATGTATTCTCACCCATTTCATTTAAAGTTTGCTCAATCAGAGCATCATTCTCCTGATCATCCATTGCTTTTGCAACAAACTTTGACGCCATTACAGCAGCAACTGAAATAATCTGTTGTTTTACTTCGTCTGCAACTCTTTGTTTCTCAAGTTCTGCTTCCGCATTTGCGCGCTCAATGATTCGTGCAGCTTCCTGCTTTGCTTCATCAACAATCTTCTGCTCATTGTGCATGGCAACTTTTCTTGCTTCACTCAGGATACTTTCAGCTTCTTTATCAGCTGCTTTTAACTTCTCTTCATATTCTTTCTTTAATGCGAGAGCCTCTGCCTTGTCGGATTCAGCGGTTTCTCTGTCGCTTGTAATCTTATCCTGTCTTTTCTTAAGCATCGTCCGTACCGGATTATACAAAATATAAGAAAGCAGAATAAAAAGAATAAATACGTTCACCGCAGTGATTGCTGCGTCGAGAAGAAGCTGCAAATCAAGTCCAAATAATCGCCCGCCTTCTGCCAAAGCGACAAATGTACCTAAATTATTCAAGTTTTTAGCCTCCTTCCTGCCAGCTTAAATGTTTCTACACTTATCTGCCCGGATTAACCCTTGAATGGCTGTACAAACATTAAGATAATCGCTACGGCGAAACCGTAAAGACCTGTTGTTTCGGCAACGGCCTGTCCAAGTAACATTGTCGATGTGATATCAGACTTTGCGCCCGGATTTCTACCTACTGCAGCTGCACCATGACCTGCTGCGATACCCTGACCAACACCAGGACCTACACCGGCGATCATTGCGATACCGGCACCAATTGCTGACATAGCCTGAATAAATTCCTGTCCACTAATATTCATGTTTCATTTCCTCCATTTAAATAGAATAATATTTTGCCCTTAATCGGCAATCTTGTCGTTGACATAAACCATCGTCAACATACTGAATACGTATGCCTGAATGCAGCCTGAAAACAAATCAAAATAAGCATGCAGCAGGGCCGGATACGCTACCGTATACGGTCCGAGCAGATCATAAATCAAGCCCATTAAGACGGTTCCTGACATAACATTACCAAACAAACGCAGTGAAAGAGACAGCGGTACAGCAAACTCACCAATTAAATTAATCGGGAATAAAAACCATATTGGCTGAAACAATGCTGTAAAGTGCCCAACGTGATTCTTTTTAATACCGTTAAACTGTACCAGTACAAATGTAATCAGACCCAGCGCTAATGTAACACCGTAGTCTGCCGTTGGTGGTCGAAGACCAAAAAGCCCTGAAATGTTTGAAATTATGATAAAGACAAACAGGGTTGTAATGTAATTTACAAATCTGTTGGCATTCTTACCCATAATTCCATCAACCATGCTGCCAAGCATCTCTATAACCAGCTCAATAATATTCTGGAACATTCCCGGTGTATCCGATGCATTTGCTTTATTAATCTTGACTCTTGCAATAATCGCAACAATCAGGATAAACAAAGACACTAAAAGCATCGCCACATGGGTGGTGTTGATACTGAAGTCATAATCAACCCCGGGTATCCGGAATGAATAGAGCGACTTAATCATAAAACTGCTGTCGCATGCCACCAATGATGTCATCATTGTGCTTCCCACTTTCTCACCTTCCTTTTTTTGATAATATTTTATTAGTAAACGGCTGTAAATAAGCCGATACTTTCATAGAAAACATTCCTATCAGCGCACACAATAAATCGCCGATATGAAACAGATATAATACTGTAAACAGTACAAGCATCACTGCAAGACGGATAAAATATCCAATAAGCAGGGTCTTTGATTCATTCGCGTGACCGTAAACGATCTTACGGATCCGAAAACTCATATGAACAGATGAAAATATGGAATAGACTACACCCATAAGAAATCCCACAGCACACATCTGCTTATTGGGTACTAAAAACCAGATAACCAGCTCTCCTGCCAGCAGATAAAGCAAATCTACCAGAAACACTTCTGGAAGCACTTCATTTAACTCTTTAATCCTGTCGATGATTTTTCTCATCCTTCGCCTTTTGCAGAACTTCCTTAATCTGCTCCTCCTGTTCTTTTTTCCGTCTTTTCTCGTCCATCCTGATAGTATCCATCGCAAGTGCATAAGCATTTCTGGCTCCCGCGGCAATCCCCAATATCAGCAATGGCAGCGTAAACCATGTATGAAATCTGTTATCCAGCCATACACCGACCGCTACACATATAAACACAGGAACAAGCATATTAATACCAATCTGCGAAATCAGAACAATATTCCGATACGGTGAACCCTTTCCACTCATATTTTTTCCTTTCGACCTATATGCTTGTTAATATAATAACATTTCACGACAAAAAAGTCCATTTATTTTTGTGCATTTATTTTAGAAATATTTTCATTTACATTGAATTTTCCTATGAAAATTGCTATAATTTGCCCATAAACTTTGGTTCTGAAACAATTTTACACAAATTACTTTTACAGGAGGATTGTCTATGCCTGAACTTTACCGAAAACGTCTCATTCCTTCAGAATGTATTCACTTAAAAAATGATACGATTGTGTCCATTTCAGACGGACATATTATTACCCGCTGGAAAACACTGCATCCAAAGGAAGAATTTTCCTACGGAATATCCTACTATGTCGTAAAACACGGCTGGAAAATCAGCAAATTTTATAAGGAGAACGGAACGCTCGCTTATATTTACTGTGATATTATTGACACAAGCTATGATAAAAATACCGACACTTATATTTTTACCGATCTACTTGCCGATGTTATCATTGAAAATGACGGTTTTGTCCGCGTTGTGGATTTAGATGAACTGGCAGATGCCTGCCGCATGTCCATTATCAGCAATGATATGCTGGTGACTTCCCTGCACCGCCTCAATGCACTGCTTTCTATTATTTATAACGGGGATTTTAAAGATTATTTAGATGAACTGGAACGGTATGAATCATTGAATCCGGCTTTGAATCATTTATCAAAACTGCAATAACACGTAAGTACATCAATTTCCATGAATTTTTTAAGAACTGTAACTGACAGTACGCTCTGAGCATTTTTCTTCGCGCTTTGTCATTTACAGTCCTTTTTATCTACATTTTTCCTTAAACACACTGTACTGTTTTTGTCCATGCTGTCATGCACAAACGGCATATTTCCACGGAACCCTACAGTTCAATCTGCACGGTTCTTCCGGTCGAATCGTATTTATAATACCGTACGCCTGCGGCATTGAGCATTCTTTTCGATGCAATCACCGATGCCGTATCAGAATACTTGTCGCAGTCATAGACCAGTGTCTTAATGCCCGCCTGAATAATCGCTTTCGCACATTCATTGCACGGAAACAGTGTCACATACATTTTTGCATTCTGCAATGTGCCGCCCTGATAATTTAAAATGGCATTCAGCTCACTGTGTGCCGTATACAGATATTTATTATCCAGCGGATCGCCTTCCCTTGACCACGGAAATTCATCATCGGAGCAGCCCCTTGGCAGTCCGTTATATCCCATGGAGAGGATTTTATTATCTTCGCTGACAATACACGCACCCACCTGTGTATTCGGATCTTTCGAACGCAGGGCGGAAAGCTTTGCAACGCCCATGAAATACTCGTCCCATGAAATGTAATCTTTTCTCTTATCGCTCATTGCATTCCCTGACCTTTCCTCTAATCCGCCATTTAATCAAACATGCTGATTCTTCTGATATGACGTTCATCGTTTGAAAACGGGGTATCAATAAAAATATCTGCGATTTTGCAAGCCAATCCTTCCCCGATTACTCTTGCCCCCATACATAATACATTTGCATTGTTGTGCTGTTTTGTGGCTTCCGCGCTGAAACAGTCATGGCACAATGCCGCACGGATGCCATCCACTTTATTGGCTGCCATGCTCATGCCGATACCGGTACCACAGATTAAAATACCCAGTTCACATTTTCCGGATGTCACCAGATCTGTTACCTTCTTTGCATATACCGGATAATCACAGGATTCTGTGCTGTAACATCCTGTATCTTCACACTCAATACCGCGTGCCTGTAAATGCTTGATTACCTTTTCCTTTAACTCTACTCCGCCGTGATCACTGCCGATTGCTATCATCTTTTTCTTCCTCCATGTTCTTTCTGATTATTTCTGCTGCTTTTTCAATCAATACATACAACTGTTCAAAACATTGGTTATATTCATCAATGCCCCGTCCATACGGATCTGCAATTTCTGTTTCGCCCGCTCCGGCAAACTCCCCGAGCGTATACACATTAATTGCCCGGTCATAGCTTTCATAAATCTTCTGCTTCATTGACTGATTCATCACAAGTACCAGTGTGTTGTTGTCAAAATCCGCATTCTCAAGCTGTGCTGCACTGTTACTCGGCATAATCATGCCGTGTCCCGCACAGACCGCAACCGCCTTTGGATTATAAGGCTCAGGAAACAATACAACCATTCCTCTTGAATCTGTAAGGATATCCATATCCTGTACAAACTGCTGCATGATTGTCGCCGCCATGGGACCTCTGCATGTATTTCCTGCACAGACAAACAAAATTCTGCTATACGTATTCATAGAAAGTCCTCGCTTCTGTCACTTTCAGACATTTATTATAGTATGTCCGGCGGCTTTAATCAACCGGTTCATGACTGCCTGCCCTACCTGATTTTCAGAAAAGCCCTCTGAATAAATGTATGCCACCTGCTGTTTGTCAAACTCCCGCAGGGCTGCGTACAGGTTGTGAGCGACAGTCGCCTCATCTTTTCTGCTGCCGACTACTTTTATAACACCGCTTTCATAGCGGTCTTTTGTTTCCTGTGTTGCCATAATACCTACACGGTATCCTAAGGCTTCTTTTTCCTTTGTCAGTGCGTTGATTTTATCTACAACTTTATCGATGTCACCCTCTACAATTGCAAGGTCTGCATCGGGCGCATAGTGCTTATATTTCATGCCCGGCGCTTTCGGTACAACGCCCGGCTTTACACTGCCCATAATCGCCGGATCAATACGTACTTCTCCCAGCACTTCCGAAAGCATTTCTTTTGTAATATAACCCGGTCTTAAAATTGTAGGAACATCTTCACTTAAATCTACAATCGTAGATTCTACACCAATATCAACCGTATCGTCTACAATAATCATATCAATTCTGCCCTTCATATCATGAATGACATGTTCTCCTCTTGTAGGACTTGGTTTCCCTGAAATATTGGCACTCGGTGCTGCAATATACACACCGGAAGTTCTGATTAACTGTGCTGCAACCGGATGGCTCGGCATACGGATAGCTACCGTACCCAGTCCGCCGGTAATGGATTTTGGCACACAGTCGCTTTTCTTTAAAATCATGGTCAGCGGTCCCGGCCAGAACTTCTCCGCCAGCAGCTTTGCCTGTGCGGTAACATCACAGGAAAGCTCCTCCAGTGCCTTTGTATCCGCAATATGCACAATCAGCGGATTATCGGACGGTCTTCCCTTTGCCGCATAAATTTTAGCCGATGCCTCCTCATCGAGCGCATCTGCACCCAGTCCATATACGGTTTCTGTAGGGAAAGCCACCAGTCCGCCTCTTTTTAAAATGTCTGATGCCTGCTCATATATTTTTTGATTCTGTTCTTCATTTTCTGTGATTTGTGCAATAATCGTTTCCATGTTCCTTCCATTTCTGCTGCCGTATGCAGCGCTTTCTTCATTTTCCTGTAGATGTAAAATATTCCAATATTCCTTTGCAGAGTGCTTCTGCGACCTTCTGCCGGTATTCGGCAGTATTTAACAGAGCCGCTTCCTGTGGATTGGATAAAAAGCCACACTCCGCAATCACAGTCGGCGCACCGGTATGCAGCAGCATATAGTATGTACTATCTTCTTTTTCCTGCCGCTTATTCTCCGTATCCAGATTTTCCTTCAAAGATTTCTGCAAAATCTGTGCCAGTTTTTTACCTTCTGCCGAATGTTTATAATAAAATACCTGCGCACCTTTTACTTCCGGGCTTTGATAACTGTTCTGATGAATACTGACAACAATATCAGCCTTTGCTGCATCAATAATTGCACACCGCTTTTTCATATCTGCAATCTTTTTATTGGAATCACTCTCTGTATACAGGCCATTATCGTCTGTCCGCGTCATCACGACCCGGATTCCTTCTTTCTCCAGCAGTTCCTTTAACCGCTCTGCAATTGCAAGGTTGATGTGTTTTTCTAATATGCCGTCGCTGCTTTCTTTACCCGGATCAAATCCGCCATGCCCGCTGTCCAGTACAACGGTTCTTTTGGTACTGTCTGCCTGTGCCGTCTGATTTTCTTCCTGCCTGCTCTCTGACGTTTCATTTTTCCCTGCTGTCTGTCTTGCCGCGGGCAGTACAATATACATTCCCGTATACACTGCCAGCAGTAAAATCACCGTCATGCCCGTAATCAGTCTTTTTCGATTCAAACTACCCTGCCACATCTTATTTTTACTGTATTGTATGAACCGTACCGTTCTATTATGATGCGTAGTTTAGTCCATTACTAATAATACTCCATACCGACGAGGTTTCAAGTCCCAGTTTCCATTCTGCCACACCGCCCAGCTTGTATTTTGAATACAATTTCATCTTTTCACCGATAGAGCGGTCTTCTTCAAACCATATCTGAACCGTTCCTGCGGATGTTTCATAGGTGCAGTAATACTGTCCTGTTGTTTCGTCCCATTCGGCTGTTGCACCATTTTCCTGCATGGCATCCATCGCCGCCTGCATTCCCACTGCACGGCTCTTGGTTTCCCCGGCATTCTCCGTCCAGATGCGCGTGTAAAACGGAACAGCATTAATCACCTGTTCTGACGGTACCATGCTGACAGCTCTTGAAATACCGTCCTCCACAAATGGCAGGGAAGCCACCGATCCCGCATCTGAACCTGCGTAATGCTCATCATACCCCATAATCACAATGTAGTCCACAAAAACCGCCTGTTCTGCCAGTTCATAATGGGCATTGTGGTTTGCCGGTTTGTAATTATCCACGGATAACACCAGCCCGTTATTCTGGCATGCGATAGACAGTTCCCGCAAGAACTGTAAATAATCGTCCGCGAAATCTTTCTTTACATATTCAAAATCAATATTGTAGCCGTCATAACCATACTGACGTGCTTCCTGCATCAGGTTGTTAATCAGCTTCGTTCTTGCCGTTTTACTGGAATAAAACGCTGCATAATCAACATTATTATTAAAATCATTGACAAGCGGCCACACTTTTAAGCCCCTGGCGTGCATATTGCTTACAAACGTATCCGATGCCAGACTGGTCAGCTCTCCGGTGCCGTCTGCAATCGAATACCATGTCGGTGAAATCGTATTAATACCGGAAACATCCTCTAAATACGTATCAATATAAGCATTGGCGGCACGCTGTGTTACCTGAAACCACGTCATATTCACCTTGTAACCGCACAGATTGGACTGGTATTCTTCCGTATATGTATCTTCCGGTACTGCCGTGTATACATCCGAAGCCGCATTCTTTTTCACATAACCCTGATAACCGGACGGCGTAATCACCTCAATCCAGTCATCATCTACCGCACCCACGTACTGGCACACTGTACCTTTTTTCACCTTTTCAAGTACTTTGCTTTTAATACCTGCACGATACCGCACCACAGTGTTTTTGCGGATTGTCACTTCATTTTGTTCTTCATGGGTTGTATGAAGCACCAGACGCTGTGGTTCTTTTGCATATTCATAGGAAATGTTGCTGACTGCTGCCATGTATTCGAAATCGATATAAATCACACCGTCTGCCGTTTTTATCACTTCATACTCCGTATCATACGTATTACCGTTCTGGTCCCGATACCCCTTGACGTCCGGATAATACGTATAGACTGCGCTCCAGTCCGAATACAAAACCGCATTGCTTTCTTTGTCATAATAAAAACGCATATTGACATTATCCTGTACAAATGACTGCTGTAAATACAGCCTTCCGTCTATATAGCGCCCTTTATCGTAAAGTATTTCATTGTCCAATATCACCAGTGTGCTGTCATTTTCTGCTGCCGAATCTGTCTTAAAATAATCATATCCGCTCATTTTCTGACCTGTCGGCATATATTTTCTTATCAGCAGCACCGCTGCAAGAATTACCAGAATCCCTGCTGATACTGCCGCTGTTATCTTCCATAATTTTCTTTTTCTATCCCGTTCCATGATTTTCTCCTTTAACCCTGCCTTACGGCGCTCCTGTTTTCCTGTACACTAAAACTGTACGACAATTATAAACGAGATTTTGGCTTTTCTCAATACCAAATGGGCAGGGAATGTTCTTTCTTTGTCCATTCCCTGCCTTTTTTCTGCACAAAGGGGGATTCATACAGAAAATTTTGTAATTTTGTGATATATATTCATAGGTTTAAAATCCGGTGTCCGTAAATAAACCGTATGATGTCTGTAGTTTCTTTTTACATCTCTGTTAATTTTACAAGTTCCAAAAATCCGTCCGGTGATAACTCAAACGGATTTCGCTCTGCCGGAATCAGCCCAACCCGGATGCCGTATTCTTTTTCCAGCTTTTTTGCCAGTTTCCTGTCATAACCCAGTGTGACACAGCGCCAGTGCGATGACGGCAGTTTCTCATTTTTTAAAAATGCTTTCAGCCGTCCTGCCTGCCATAAATTCATGCCGGCAACGACAATCTTTAAATCACTGCGCAAAAACTCCGTCATCACCTCTTTGCTGCCATATTTCATATCCAGTATGACTGCCTCGTATTTCATTGCTGAAATTTTTATAAGTTCTTCTTCCGAAATACACCGGTAAAAATCAATTCCTGCATATTGAAATGTGTGAATGTCACCCGAAAGACTTTTTGTTTCTTGTGCCAGATGCAGGCAGGCACTGCCCGTATCATGCACGCCGTACTCAACAAATGCGGTCCGCACCTTAAGCCCGTTTGCCATGCTGTTTGCAAGCATCATGCAAAGGTGTGTCGTTCCGACACTCCCGCCAATACCCATAACTGCAATAACGCAGGGTGATACTGCTTTTGCACCCCAACGGACTGCCGTGCTTTTTTTACTTATTCTTTGAAATAATGTACTTCCGGCCAGCACCTGCACCACCTTTCACCTGCTTTCGGCACGGTTTAGAAATCACTGCAGACAACGCTTCCAAAAATACCCTGTCTAATAATTTACTGCCATTGTTCCAGTCATAGACACACGGTATCCTGTAAAACTGCCGTTTAATTTCAAGCTTGCCTGTTTCTTTATAAAAAACATTCCCGTCTGTATGATTCACAAAAATCAGACTGTCCTTATCTGACTGTAAAAGCCGTTCATACTCCAGCCTTCTGCGGTATCCAAAGTCTGTCACAACAATTTTAATGTCTGCCTGCGCTGACAACCCCACAATTGTGCCGCAGTCCCTTACGATATAGTCGTACCCATACAGGTCAGCCTGTACCGCACCATGATACTGCGGACATACTGCAATTGTTCCACACCGGAACGTTCCGTCAGTCTGTAAGATGCTTTCACGGATTTCGCAGATAAAATCTTCTTCATCTGCTTCCTGCACATAAACCGCGCGAAAACCGTTCCGGGTAAGATATGCCGTCAGACAAAGTGCTATGTGCGTTGTCCCGACACCGTGTTTTGTGCCATAAAGAGAAATGTTTTGAGCTTTTATGTTCTCTGATAATTCATTTTCTGCCTGTAAACTGTATACCGCCTGCCTTACCTGTTTCACGCTGCGGTAACGCTGCCATATACTGTGATGAATACATTTTTTTACAATGGGATAAAACTTCTTATGATGCAGAGATTCTGCGTGACATTGTACATGTCCGTTGTCCATGTACAAAATTAACATTCCCAGACTATAAATATCTGCCCGGCAGTCCTGATACAGCCTGTGGTACTGCTCCGGCGCCGCAAATCCGATACTGCCGTAATGTGTGGCATATCTTTCTCCCATCCTGACTGCATTGTCAAAATCGATGAGTTTTACACTGCCTGTATCTGTAATCAGAATATTATCCGGTTTCAAATCCAGATGAACCATTCCTTTGCTGCCCTGACTATGCAAATATTCCAGTATGTCACATATCTGCAGCACAAAGTCTGTTATCTGCGCAGCTGTAAGCATTCTGTGTTCTGCCACGTATTCTGTCAAAGATTTACCAGATATAAATTCTTCAATTATGCAGATACTATCTTTATCTTCAGCAATATCATATATTAAGGGGATTCCGGAATGTCTGAGAATTTTTAGAAAATCAGCTTCCCGCAGGATTCGCATATATCCGCCGGTATCTTTTCTGACGAACTTTGCTGTACGCAGTACATCAAGCTTCTTATGCCTTACAAGATACACCGTTGAATGATGCGTCTGTGCCTGCACACTGATGATATCATACGCTTCTGAGATTAATTTACCATAGGACCACTCCTTTCCATATCGGCATATAAAATTATCATTGACCAGCTCAATAAAGAGTATACTATAAAAATATTGAATTTGCAATATATTTTTTCTTTTTTTGATAAAATTTTTTCAAAATTATCTTTTATTTATTTTTATTTTTTTACAATTTCTTATAATATATTCATCAATATAACCTTTACATATCCACTAAAAATGGGTATTATAAATTTAGGACAATAGTGATAGGAAGTGATAATATGAAAATCGAAAAATTAAGTGAAAACCAAATACGCTGCACCCTGAATAAATCTGACCTGGCAGCCCGGCAGTTAAAAATCAGTGAGCTGGCTTACGGCAGTGAAAAGGCGAAGAAGCTTTTTCAGGATATGATGCAGCAGGCTTCCTATGAATTCGGTTTTGAAGCGGAAGATATTCCTCTGATGATTGAAGCAATTCCTGTTTCTGCTGACTGTATCGTTTTAATTGTTACAAAGGTAGACGATCCGGAAGAACTGGATACCCGTTTTTCCAAATTTTCACCGTCCGACCCGGACGACGATTATGAGGATTATGATTACCCCTATGAGGATTATGATTCCATGGAAACAATTGATGCATCAGCAGCACATGCACTGCCATCTGCTAATGATGAGTTAAATGAATCTGATACAAACGCGGATTCCATTGAAGATGACGTTTTAAATATTTTCAGCAAATTAAATGATTATCTGAATAAAGGCTCGGCATCCGGTTCAAAAGGCACCGGAACTGTCCCCGTACCTGCGGCAAATAAACCGGAATCGTCTGCCGATACACAAAAAGACGCCCCTGTCATCCGCTGCTTTTCTTTTGAAAATCTGGATGCCTTCAGTGAGGCCGCAAAAGCCGTTCTTCCGGTATACAATGACAAGAGTCATTTATTTAAGCATACCAACGGGCGCTACTACGTATTTTTGGAAAAGACCCGCTGTTCTTCTGTGGACTTTAACAAGACCTGCAACATTCTTTCCGAATACGGCAAAAAAGAATATCTTCCGGACAGCAGCCTTTTATTTTTCACGGAACACATGGATTCCATTATAAAAAACCGTGCAATACAGGTTATGGCAAAACTTTAGCTTTTAAATATAATGTATGCCGTCCCCCGGCATATCATCTAAAAAGCGGCGGAATTTACCGATTAAACGTAAATCCCGCCGCTTTTATTTATGAATTAACCTACTGACTGAAGATAGTCATGAATATCCTGTAATAATTCATCACAGTCTAAACCATGAACCATAGCAGCTTCTTCTAATGTTTCACCTGCTGATGACGGACATCCAACACAGTGCATTCCTGCGCCCATAAGAATTGAAACAATCCCTGCATCATACTGAATTGCTTCGCCAATTGTTGTATCCTTGGTTATTCTTGTCATAAATATGTTCCTCCTGTTTATCGTAGTGATTCTACTATAAGCTTGCCCCATTAAAATGTCAAGTATTCATTGAATCTCTGCTTAAAGCCGCCGCATATTATTTCTCTTTTTCCAGTACTGCCTCGACTTCTTCCCTGCTCTTTTCCGTAACGTCGGCTATCTGCTCTATTGTGTAGCCTTTTTCGTTCATATTGATGATAAACTTAATTTTGCTCTGTTCCCATGCTTCTTCCCATGCTTCTTCTGCCGCACTTTCCACAAGGCTTTCTCCTAATCCGCTCACTTTCCTCACGTCCTTTCGCAATTCATTTTTCGCTTCAATGTTATATTCTGATTCTATGATACTGATTTTCTCATCTGCCGTCAACTCATTTGTAAATAATGCACCCAACAGCCTGTGCAGTTTATTTTTCTCTGTATAGGGTGGTAAGTTTTTTGCAAGTCCCAGTAAAATAATGTGTATCAAATCCCCTGCTTTTTCTATTGCAGTCTTCCCCATAAGCTTCTCATTCGTTAAATGCAGATTTTTGTGCTTTGTATACTCCGTTGCATACATTGCTTCATAATTCTGCCGTAACACTGTCCTGCCGTCACGGCTTTTCATTTACCGCGTTGCGCTTCTTTTCGCGCATTAAAATGCTGACAATCTCACGCTGTGCTTCTTCGGATATACCTTTTTTCCTGTAATATGTCCGAGCACTCTGTTCCGGCTGTTCCTTTTTCTTTCCGACTGAGCTTCTTGCTATATTGACTTCTTTGGGTGCATCAACCAGCAAATGAATGTTATTTGCCGAACCGCCTGAAAAAATCACACGGACATTCTCACCGATATCAATAAACTCACCCGGTCTTAACGTAAGCTTTACCATACAAACCTCCTTGTTTTTCCGAAGGAAAAATGCGACTGTCCTAAGCAGGAGCAGAGGTTTTTACCTCCTTGTTTTTATCATTATGTCAATTTGTTTCGTTCAGAAACAAATTGCTTTCCGCAAACGCACCATTTTTTATAAAGATGTTGCATTTTTTTATACTCTTAACAAAGAAACTATTATCCGATAGTTGAATTTTAACTGTAAATATCGTATAATGAACTAACAAAATCTAAGGAGGATTGAATCATGGCATATGTAATTAACGATGACTGCATCAATTGTGGTGCTTGTGCAGCTGGATGTCCTGTAGAAGCTATCTCTGAAGGCGCTTCTCATATGGAAATCAATGCTGATGTATGTGTAGACTGCGGCGCTTGTGCCGGTGTCTGTCCTGTAGGCGCTCCAAACCCACAGTAGACTACATACAACTATTCATTAAACGTGTTTCAAGACACAAAAAAAGAACCGGAAATAAAGGATATTCCTTGTTTCCGGTTCTTTTTTGATATTAAAAATATTTCTTTCATCAGTGTGGAATCTGTTCTTTTGTGAGTAAATCCGCAAAACGGGTCTGTTCCGGTATCCACGCCATTTTTACCGTACCAATCGGACCGTTTCTCTGTTTTGCAATAATAATTTCCGCAATGCCTTTAATGTCTGTATCCTTATTGTAATAATCATCACGGTATAAAAACATAACAACGTCGGCATCCTGCTCAATTGCACCCGATTCACGCAGATCCGAAAGCATCGGACGATGGTCGGGTCTTTGTTCTACCGCACGGCTGAGCTGTGAAAGCGTTACCACCGGCACATCGAGTTCTCTTGCAAGTGCCTTTAATGAACGGGAAATATCCGAAATTTCCTGCTGTCTGGAATCCGTCTTTCCGTTTCCGCTCATTAACTGTAAGTAATCGATAATTACCAGTCCGAGATTATTTTCCATTTTGTACTTTCTGCACTTTGAGCGCAGCTCCGCAATCGAAATACCCGGCGTATCGTCAATAATCAGCTGCGATTTTGCAATGCTGTCGGCGCCTTCAATGAGCTTACCCCAGTCATTGGAATCCAGACGGCCTTTACGGATTTTATCCGCATCAACGGTCGATTCCAGACTGAGCATACGGTTAACAAGCTGTACATTGGACATTTCCAGACTGAATACGGCTGTTGTAATGCCCTGCTTAATCGCCACATTTTCCGCCACATTTAAGACAAATGCTGTCTTACCCATAGACGGACGCGCCGCAACCAGTACAAAATCCGACGGCTGTAAGCCTGATAAATACGTGTCCAGATCTTTAAATCCGGTCGGCACACCGGTAACTGCACCTCTGTTTTTGGCAGCTATGGAAATCTTATCCAGTGCTTCCAATACAACTTTATCAATCGGCATATATTCATGTCCGCCTTTATTTTTTACGAGTTCAAAAATACGTTTCTCCGTATCGGCAAGAATATCTTCTGTACTTTCCTTACCCTCGTAACACGCTGTTGCAATACTGTCATTGACCCGGATAATGTTTCTTAAAATCGCCTTATCCTTTACAATCGTCGCATAATGCCGGATATTGGCAGATGTCGGCACGGCTGCCAGCAGTTCCCTGATAAATTCAAGACTGTAAACCTCAGGCGGTACATCCTTTTCCTTGAGTGCTTCCTGCAAGGTAACAATATCCACCGGTTTTGCCGCATTGTTCATATCAACCATGGCCTGAAACATAATTCCATACTGTCTGTGATAAAAGTCGTCTGCCGAAAGGATTTCGCCGGCACTGATAATCGCCTGCTTGTCCATTAACATTGAACCAATCACAGACTGCTCCGCCTCCAGACTGTTTGGCATAATTCTGGTGATTGCAATATCGTCCATTATTTACTTTCCCCTACTGAAACAGTGAGTTTTGCTGTAACATCTTTGTGAAGCTTTACAGTAATAATATGATTACCCAGTGTCTTAATCGGCTCGTCCAGCTTCATTTTCTTCTTATCAATATCAAGACCCAGCTGCTCTTTTGCAGCGGCAGCAACTTCCTTTGTAGAAATTGTACCAAATGTCTTTCCGCCTTCACCGGTCTTCATAGTCAGACGTACAGGCTTTTCTTCTACCTTTACTGCCAGCTCCTTTGCTGCCTGTAATTCTTCTGCTGCTTCTTTGGCTTCTCTTGCTTTCTGCAATCTTAAATCGTTTAAATTCTTTGGTGTTGCCTCTAAACCTAACTTCTTTGGCAGCACAAAATTTCTTGCATAGCCGTCATTAATCTTTACAATCTGACCTTTTTTACCCAATGACTTTACATCTTCTAATAAAATAACTTCCATTTCTATATTTCTCCTTCCGCAAGCATATTATCCAGTGTTTCTTTGATGGTGTCGACCGCCTCTTTAACGGTACAGCCTGTCAGCTGTGCTCCGGCAATGCTCATATGCCCGCCGCCGCCTAATTTTTCCATGACAAGCTGGACATTGACCTCATCAATAGACCTTGCACTGATATAAATTTTTTCATTATATTCTGTAATGACAAATGAGGCTTTAATTCCCGAAATATCCAAAAGCTGGTTTGCCGCTTTTGCACCACCGATTGTCGGGCTTTCCAGTCCTTCGCCATTAAAGATTGCAATTGCAAATGCATCACGGTATACTTCCGCTCTGCTGACCGCATGTGCGACCGCCTTATACTCGTCCATATCATTGCGGAGCATTTTACGCACACGCGTCACATCCGCACCATGCCGTCTTAAAAATGCTGCCGCTTCAAATGTTCTTGGTCCTGACTTGCTATTAAAACCATCCGTATCAATATTGATACCGGCATACAATGCATCAGCTTCAAATGCCTTAATCTTAATGTTATCGTCCACATACTGAATCATTTCCGTAATCATTTCAGAAGCGGAAGAGGCATACGGGTCTACATAAGACAGCACCGCTCCCGTAATCTGGTCACTGGACTGTCTGTGATGGTCAAATACAACGATGGTTTTACATTTATCAAGCAGTTCCGGGCATTCCGTAAGCTGCGGCTTATTGACATCGACCACAATTACCACCGTTGCCGCATCCACATACTCCGGTGCTTCCTCTTTTAAAAGGAATAAATCTTCCGGATATTCGTCCTTGCCAATAAAACGTTTCATAAACGGTTTGACACTGCTTGTAACATCGTTGATGACGATATGCACATTTTTGCCGAGCTTGCGGCAGATGGTATAAATACCGATTGCCGAACCAAAGGAATCAATATCCGCCAGCTTATGTCCCATAACAAGCACATTGTCCGTTGTATCTAAAATTTGTCTTAACGCATGAGCTTTTACACGCACCTTTACACGGGTATTTTTCTCCATCTGCTGGCTCTTACCGCCATAATATAAAATCTTGTCGCCCTTTTTGACCACTGCCTGGTCGCCGCCGCGTCCCAGTGCCAAATCCATTGCGGCTTTTGCCAGATCATAATTTCCCGCATAATTGTCTGCACCCGTTCCAATACCGATACTTAAAGTCAGTGTCATCTCGTTGCCGATTTTTACACTTTTAATATCCTCTAAAATGCTGAATTTATCCGCCAGCAGCTTTTCTAAATATTTATACCGGAAAACTGCCAGATACTTATCCTTTTCCAGTTTCCGCACAACTGCCGCTCCGGTTGCAAAATACTTGTTGACACGCTTGTCAATCAGACCGATAAATAACGAACGGCGCACATCATCAATACTCTCTAAGGCTTCTTCATAATTGTCAATATAAATCAGCCCTGCAACAAACTGTTCGTCATTTAACTTTTGAAGATACATATTGACATCGGTTTCATCAAACATATACAGTGCAATAAACGAGTCTTTATCGTCACTTTCCACCAGTCCGACATCCTGTAACAGCATATCGGCGCTAATCCGCTTCATTTCCACACAGTAATCCCGCTCTTCATACGTAATGCGTACTTCCTTCGGCTCTTCTCCTGTCGGGAAGATGTTGGCAGTAATTTCAGGAAAAAGCGTTGATATGTTTTTCTTGAAATCTTTCTTCTTATTAATGCAGGCACACATTGCCTTATTCAGCCACATCACTCTGCCATTGGTATCTAACAGGCAGTATGGCACACTCAGCTCATATAAAAGCTGCCGCTGCACCTGTGAATAATTCGATGAAAAAGCGATAATATCGTGCATAATGCCCGGTTTTAATGCCAGCTGCATATATAAATAAATGGCAATATAAAATACCATAAATACAGACATGACTGTTGCCGCCGGAAAGTCAATAAAATATAAAACTATATTTAACACAATCAGCAGGACAGCAATATAAAACGGCAGCGCAAAAAATACCCGCAGTCTGCCAACCGGTTTAAACGCTTTGGTTCCGTCATTTTTATTAAACATCGCAACTTCTCCAATAACCCTAAAGTGATACTATTATATCATTTCTCGTATTTAAAGTAAACAAAAAAGCCATGATACCTTTCGATATCATGGCTTTTCAATCCACTAATTAATCAATGCTGTATGGCATTAATGCTACGTGTCTTGCTCTCTTAACAGCTACTGTAAGAGCTCTCTGATGCTTTGCACAGTTTCCTGTGATTCTTCTTGGAAGGATTTTTCCTCTTTCAGAAACATACTTCTTTAATAAAGCAACATCTTTATAATCCAGAGCCTTGTTGGCATCTGCACAAAATGCACATACTTTCTTTCTTCTGCGCATTGGTCTTCTTCTCATCTGACCTTCTGGTCTTTCAGACTTCTTTTCTGGCATTTCATTTACCTCCTGTTTTAGTTAAAAGGTAAACCTTCGTCTTCCACTCCATCAGGAATATTCATAAATCCATCTCCGGCTGCCGCACTTGGTTCCGGTCTTGATGGTGTATAGGCAGCACCACTATTTGCTGCTGCTGAAGATTTACTCTCTGCAAATTCCTGTTCTTCAACAACTACATCAGTCGTGTAAACTCTCTGTCCGTCCTTATTCGTATAGCTTCCTGTCTGGATTCTGCCAGTAATGGCAATCTTGGTTCCCTGATGAAGATACTTTTCAGCAAATTCACCCTGTCTGCCAAATGCAACACAGCTGATAAAATCAGCAGTCTGCTCAGCGCCGTCGCTATTGGTTCTAGCACGTCTTCTGTCTACAGCTAATGTATATCTTGCAACTGCCATAGAGCCGTCAGAGTTCTGTGAATAACGAACATCCGGTTCTCTGGTCAGTCTACCCATTAATATCACTTTGTTCATACTTAATCTCCTCTTCTATTCAAAGAGTTGTAAGCCAAACATCAAAATCAATTATTCTCCGTCTTTTACGATTAAGAATCTGATTACATTTTCCATGATACGAATTCTGCTTTCTACTTCAGCAGGGCAAGCTGCATCTGCATCAAACTTAATGAAGCAGTAGAAGCCTTCGCTCATCTTCTGGATTTCGTATGCAAGCTTCTTCTTTTCGCATGTACCCGGGTCAGTAATTGTACCGCCGAAACGAGTGATTAATTCTTTCACCTGTTCAACTGTGGCATTTCTTACTTCCTCATCGACGTTTGCGCTAACAACTAATGCTAATTCATACTTATTCATTCTACGTCGCACCTCCTTCTGGTCTTGTTGGTCCCTCTATTAGAGAGGAACAAGGAATATATATCACAAGATACGATTTTATCATATATCTAAAATGATTTCAAGCCTTTTTTAAATTTTTTGTATTCTTTTCTACAAGCGAGCGTCTGACCATTATTTCATGACCGCAGCCGCAGCATTTCAGCTTAAAATCTGCCCCTACGCGTAAAATTTCCCATTCACTGCTTCCGCAAGGGTGTTTTTTTTTGAGTTGTACAATATCTCCAACCTGATAATCCATATGCACTCCTGTTTATCCAATTTTTGAAAATACCTCACCTAAGGCATCATGAATCAGCAAGTCTGCCCGGTTATCATACGGTGTTTCGGATTTATTGATAAGTACCAGCTTATGTCCGCGGTAATAATCAATCAACCCGGCTGCCGGATAAACCCCCAGCGAAGTGCCGCCTACAATGAGTATGTCGGCTTCCCGGATTAAACGGACTGCCTCTTCAATGTTTTCTTCATCAAGTCCTTCTTCATATAATACGACATCCGGTTTGATTCTTCCGCCGCAGCTGCACTTCGGAACTCCTTCACTTTGTAAAATGGCATCCAGTCCATAAAACTGATGACATCGCTCACAGTAATTGCGCAATACCGAACCGTGTAGTTCAATGACATGACGGCTGCCCGCTTTCTGGTGCAGACCATCAATATTCTGGGTCACAATGCCTTTTAACTTTCCGTCTGCTTCCAGTTTGGCCAGCTTTTTATGCGTTGTGGAAGGCTCTGCCTTTGGAAAAAGCATCTTGTTTTTATAGAAGCGGAAAAATTCTTCCGGTTTCCTCATATAAAAAGAATGACTTAAAATGGTTTCCGGCGGATAGTCATATTTCTGATGATACAGACCGTCCACACTCCGAAAATCCGGAATCCCGCTTTCTGTGGACACGCCTGCGCCGCCAAAAAATACTATATTATCCGATTCTTCCACCCATTTTACAAACTGCTCCATTTTATCATTCATCAATAATCACACCTAACACTGTACATCCGTTTTTGTCAAGTTCTGCTATTCTTGTTTCGGCAGTCAGTTCACTGTACTGTGACTCCTCCAGTATCAGAACGGCTGCATCGCATACACCGGCCGTTCTGCCCTGTTCATCAGACTGCACAACTACAAGATCATACTCCTTTGCGTATTCTTCAAGCACCGTCTTTAAAGCTGTGCCGTCAAAACGCAGGTTTTCAACATTTCCCGTAAACACAACATCCAGTTTTTCACGGTTTGTTACACAGATGATATCTTTGGCAGTACCCTCACCCTGTGTATAATCAAAAATGCCTTTTAAATTTTTGCCAAGCTTATATTTTCCCAAAAAAACTTCCTGACTAAAATCTGCATCGGCAAATAATACACGTTTTTCTTTTTCCATAAATGCCGCTGCAAGTTTAAAAGAACTCATGCCGCTGCCGACAACCGCCAGCATATTTCCTTTATCTGCAAGCAGATTTTCCAGTGAATCCGCAGCTTTTGCATAGCTTTCTGCTTCCAGCGGTGTCATTTTTATTAATTTATCAATATTAACACTAAACACTTACAAAACCTGCCTTTACTTTTGAATTCTTGCAATTACCCGGCTGCTGGACTGCTGTCCCACGCGGTATATATCAATTGCGGTTTCTTCCGGTACTTCCGCCACCTTCGCTTTATCCGTTCCGGTTTCTGCTGCAGCAGCTTCGTCTGAAACATCTTCCACGATATCTTCTTCTACAACGTCTTCCTGTATAACATCATCGTCTGAGTCATTATCTTCTACGACATCGCCTTCCAAGATATCACCGTCAAATTCATCATCAGTTTCATCATCATCAGATGTGGCATCTGCAAATACATCTTCCTCTGTATCCGGATGAGTGTCCTCTGACGTTTCTGCCGCTTCCTGTTTGTCTTCCTGCTGTGAAACTTTCATCTGTGAATCCTGTTCCTGTCCGGCTTCTTCCTGCGTAATTGCCGCTTCCTGTAATGCCTTCGCTTCTTCCGGTTCATCTTCGTCTTCTAAAGCATCATCGGCAAACACATCTTCATCTTCTTCCGCATAATCTTCGTCAAAATCTTCTAAAATGTCTTTCATTTCCTGCGGTTCAGAATGTTTTTTCTGTGGCTGCGGCTCATGGCTTTGTTTTACATTGTCATCTTCCCGCTTTTCTTCCTCATGCTTTTTATCATCAATAAACTGCTGTGGCTGCGGTGCACGCAAGGCTGCATATTTGCCATAATATTTTTCATATTCAAATTCATCATCTGAATGGTCTTCCGGCTTTTTAAATGCACACAGTATCAGGACAATAATGATTTCAAGCACTGCACAGACTGCTCCGCACGCGCCTGCAATCATCAGCGTATTACGGTATAAATCCGGCTTCACCGGTGTATTCGTAGAGGTTCCTTCTGATAAAATCTGAATGGACTTTACCGGAATAATGCTGGTTGTCTTTAATGCAGTCTTTGCAACCGCATCCACATACTGTTTTGCCGTATTCTGATCCGGATTGGTACAGGTAATCTCAACGATATTACTGTTTGCCGGTGAAGACACCGTAAGATATGATGCAATATCTTCTGATGTTCCTGCAATTCTTTGCGCTTCCTGAATAACAACATTGCTCTTAAAAACAATGATAAAATCATCTTTGAGTCCGCCATTTACTGCTCTGACAGTTGCTTCATTTTCCTCTCCCGGTACTACATAAAGCTGTGTTGTTGAGGTATACATCGTTGTCAATGTCTTGTCTTCGTAAAAATAACCGCAGGCACCGCTGACAATGATGACAAATATTAATATGAGAACACATCTTGCAAACTTTTTCATTTGCCCTTACTCCTTATTATTTGTACAGTTTTTCAGGATACTTTCCTTCTGCAATCAGTTTCTTAATAGACTCTACTACAACCGGCTTATCTTCCTTATATGTAACACCAAACCACTTATCTGTTGTTTCAAGAACAGATACATTGGCTCTGCCGGACTTAATTAACTGGTCTACAATCGTAGGAAGCAGATATTCGCTCTTAATATCGCCTTCCTTTTGCTCTGATAAGAATGTGCGGAAACCGCTTTCAAGTTCGTCTAAGAAATCCGGTGTAAAGCCCCACATATTCATGGATACATGGCTTGCCGGGTCACATGCTGTCTGGTTGCCGTCCTTGTCATCGCATGCTGCACCTGTTGCAGTCTTTACAATGCCACCTGTTTCATTGACACCGATTAAATGTTCATTTTCATCAACAACGCAGATTCCTCTTGTAACGGCACCATTATCACTTAATGTATTGCCAAGGATAAATCCTGCCATACAGAAGTCATACTGTTTTTCTGCCTTTTCAGCATGGTCTGATACAAGGAAATCATGAATCAGCTTAAATGCTTCTTTTCCGTAATAATCATCTGCATTAATTACAAGGAACGGCTCATTGACAATACCCTTACATGCAAGAACCGCCTGACCTGTTCCCCATGGCTTTGTTCTGCCTTCCGGTACAGAAAATCCTTCCGGTACATCTGAGAGTTCCTGAAATGCATATTCTACAGGAATGACCTTTGCAATTCTGTCACCGATAACTTCCTTAAATGTTGCAAGTAAATCTTTTCTTGTTACAAAAACTACTTTATTAAATCCTGCTTCAATAGCATCATAAATGGAATAGTCCATGATAATTTCACCGTTTGGACCCATTGCTTCAAGCTGCTTGATTCCGCCCCCGAATCTGCTTCCCATTCCTGCTGCCATGATGACTAATGTTGTTGATTTCATTTTGTTCATACTCCTTTATCGTATATTATTTTCTTCATTTATTTATTAAAAGCGCTGCTTTCTGCCCTTTAATAAGCTTTATTCCGCAGATTCTTCTTCCGGATAATAATACCACCGGATTGCCGTAATGATACCCTTATCATCAATATCAAATGCAATCTGGGCGAAATCATCCGTCACTGCTGCAATACCGCTCTGATACGGCGGTTCAAAATACGTAAACTCTACAATATACGTTTCAGCTGTTTCAAGTGATGAAGCCCCATTATAATTAATCACGCCATATTCTACCTTGTCTTTTGTCTTGACATTTTCCAATGCATCCATAGTAAAGCTGCCATAAAGCATCTTGCCCATAACCGCAGTCTTATCGTCAGAATAGTAGGTATGATTCATATAGTCGGCATCCCTGTAATATCCATCATAAATTTTATCTACGGAATCTCCGACTTTAAGACCTCTTGAAAAAGTATCGTTTTCCCCGACCGAAGCTGCCGCCGTCAAAACATATTTCCCCTTAATTTCCGAAAAAATAAGTGTCAGCTCGTTATACGAATAAATTTTTTCTTTGACGACCTCCGTCTGGGCTGCCGTGCTTTTTTCATTCGCATTATACGATGTGACCGGCTCGCCTAAAATTTTTATCACTTCATCTTCTGTCATCAGATACTCGAGTTTTCCTACTGTTAAATCATTATATGAAAACTTTTTGGCACGGCTTTGTGCCACGGTAGGATATTCCTTTTCCGGTTCGGAAAATTCTTCACCATCTGTTGTAATTACTGCTTCCGTCTTTTTTCCGCACGCAGCCATTCCGGCGGCTAGCAGAACCACTGCCCCAATAGAAGCCATCTTTATCATGAATTTTTTTCTCATATCTTTTACCCTGCTTTGCCTGTCTTAATCCGTGCATGAGCAGGAAAATCTAATTTTCCTGCTCATGAGGGCGTTCGCCCTATCATCCGAAAGTCCAGAAAAGAACTTTGTGCAAGCACAGTTCTTTTCTATCCTTCCGTACGGCACGGCTCATTGTTTATGCATATTATAACATAAATACATTTTTATGAAAACAGATATTCTCCATAAATGCAAAAAATCTCATAAGCCGAAACTTATGAGATCCTTAGAGAGGCGACAATCAGACTCGAACTGATGATCAGGGAGTTGCAGTCCCACGCCTTACCACTTGGCTATGTCGCCATAGTCTATACTATGCAATTCATTAGTAAAAAATGACTCCAAGGGGATTTGAACCCCTGTTACCGCCGTGAAAGGGCGGTGTCTTAACCGCTTGACCATGGAGCCTTATTTCATAGGGAGAATGGACAAGTAGTCCTACTCATTTATAAAATAAACTCCCCGAGTAGGGCTCGAACCTACAACAACTCGGTTAACAGCCGAGTGCTCTACCATTGAGCTATCGAGGAATATATCGTTGCATTTAACTAAACGCAAAGTAGATTATATGAAATATTTCCAATCAAGTCAAGACTTATTTTCAATATTTTATCCGTAATCTACGAACGGAGATGGAGGGATTTGAACCCTCGCGCCGCGCGAACGACCTACACCCTTAGCAGGGGCGCCTCTTCAGCCTCTTGAGTATTTCTCCATATTTTTTTATAAAATTGATGCGCCGTAACGCTTTATCTACTATACAAGACCTTTGCCTTTTTGTCAATAGCTTTTTTTAACTTTTTTGAGAATCCTGCAACTTCTTCTATTACATACTTTTATTACGAATTTTGCGACCAACTTTTAATCATATTGAAAACCTTATGTTTCACATAAACGCTCCTTCAAAAAAGTGTTCCGCTTCGTAACAGTCACATTCCTGACCGCATAGGACAATGCCTTTCTGGTTCCTACTATTACCAGAACCTTTTTTGCACGGGTGATGCCGGTGTAAATCAGATTTCGCTGCAACATCACATAGTGGTTCATCAAAACAGGCATTACCACGATCGGGTATTCCGATCCCTGCGCTTTATGAATGGTTGTGGCATAAGCATGCACCAGTTCATCCAGCTCCGATGCTTCATATTCTATGATATGCTGGTCAAAATTTACTTTCAGCATCCGTTCCTGCAGATCCACTGACTCCACGATTCCAATATCCCCGTTGAAAATCTCTTTTTCATAGTTATTGCGAATCTGCATGACCTTATCCCCGGCACGGAACAGATATCCGCCCCGGCGCAGACCGTCTCCCTGAGGATTCAACGCTTCCTGCAAAGCCAGATTCAAATTTGCCGCTCCGACAATACCTTTCTGCATTGGTGTCAGCACCTGAATATGATTCCACGGTGTTTTGTAATAGCGCGGAAGGTTATTTTTTACCAGTCGGACGATCTCCTGAACTGCTTCCTCCGGGTCTTCTTTTTCTATATAGAAGAAATCCGTATTTTTGCCATTGGAAATATCGGGAAATTTACCTTCGTTAATGGCATGTGCATTCATGATGATCCTGCTGCTCTGTGCCTGTCTAAAAATCCGGGTCAGACGAACCACCGGAAACACACCGGAATCAATAATGTCGCGCAATACATTACCTGCGCCAACAGATGGGAGCTGATCGATATCCCCCACCAGTATCAGACGCATTCCCTCCGGAATTGCTTTGAGCAGCGCGTTCATCAGTATCATGTCAATCATAGAACACTCATCAATGATCAGCACATCTCCCTCCAGCGGGTTATCCTCATTTTTCTGATAGCCTTCCGGTGGTTTGCACTCCAACAGACGATGGATTGTCTTTGCCTCTAATCCGGTTGCTTCTGTCATACGCTTGGCCGCGCGCCCGGTGGGAGCTGCCAGCAAGATTTTCAATCCAAACGCACGGTATGCAGTGATAATTCCCTGAGTTGTCGTGGTTTTACCGGTTCCAGGGCCGCCGGTCAGCACCATCACTTTGGAAACTGCTGCCTTGCGGATGGCGTCTGCCTGAATCTCATCATATTCCATATGTACTTTTTCCTGAATTTTTCCGACATCAATAGACAGACTTTCATTTCCTGTCTTCTGTCGTGCATCCATCAGTGCATGCCAAAGCCGGTCTGCTGCCGGTGCCTGCACCAGACGTTTTAATTTACCTGCCACGCCCACTTCCGCATAATAAAATGCAGGCAGGTATATGGCTTGCATTTCTGTCTGATCTGTTTTATAATCCACTGTTTCACAAATCAGGTCTTTATCAGCGATCATCTGGTCCAGAGTCATTACGATACTGGATTCTTCCGCTTCAAGTAATTCTGCTGCCTTCGCGATCAACTGCTTCTGATATGCAAACACATGCCCCTCATCTGCCAGATTACTGAGTGTATACATAATACCACTGCGCAACCGGACATAAGCCTCCTTTGCAAAACCAAGCTTCTGTGCAATTCCATCTGCTGTCTTAAATCCAATGCCCCAAATATCATCTGCCATCTGGAACGGATTTTCTTTCATTTTATCCAGACTTTCATTTCCGTACTGACGGTAAATTTTTGCTGCAAAAGAGGTACTGACGCCATGATCCTGCAAAAAAAGCATAACATTTTTAATCTCTTTCTGCCGTTCCCAACTATCCCGGATCATTTTTATCCTTTTCTTACCGATACCATCTACTTCCTGCAGACGTGAAATATCTGTCTCAATGACTTCCAGCGTCTCCGTTCCAAACTGCGCCACGATCTTTTTCGCGTATTTCGGACCAACACCTTTGATCAGACCGGAACCAAGATATTTTTCAATGCCAAACACGGTAGCCGGAAGTGTTTCTTCCCAGCTCTCTGCCGCAAACTGTCTTCCGTAACGACTGTCCACTTTCCAATTTCCATAAATCAGAAGTACAGATCCAACATTCACATCCAGCAGACTTCCGATGACTGTCACAAGTTCTTTGTAACTTTTTACTGCACATTTAAGGACTGTATAGCCATTTTCCGGATTCTGATAAGTAATTCGTTCCACCACACCCCGTATTTTTACTGTAAAATGCTGTGGTCGCTGCTGAACTTCTACAGCTTGCGACTGCACGTTTTCAGTCTGTACCTGATGACTGTTTGCCTGATTATTTATCGACTCTTCCGATTTCTGACCAATACTTCTATTTGCTGCTTCCGATGCCTTTTTTCTGGCTTCCTCCACACGCTTCTTCTGTGCCTCACGCATCTCAGACACCATACACTCATACACTTTCTGGTTCATATAGCAGTCATTCAGTGCTCGATGCGCACCTTCCGATGAAATACCATAATACTCCGCCAGATCCACCAGACGATGATGATCCATCTTCGGTAAATGCTTCCGCGCCACCTGCAATGTATCCACATAATTATTCTGCGGAATTTCACCAAAATACTGCTCGGCGTCACGCCAGATGAACTTCATGTCAAATCGTGCAATGTTATGTCCCACCAGAACAAGACCTTCCGCAAAATCCAGAAACTCTGCCAGAACATGCGAAAACGCCGGTGCCTCCGCAACCATCGCATTTGTAATTCCATTCACTTTCGTCGCTCCAAATGGAATCTTGCGGCCCGGGTTCACCAGCGTATTAAATTCATCCACTACTTCGCCACCTTTAACCTTCAGCGCTGAAATCTCAATCACTTCATCATAGTTCGGTGAGATTCCAGTCGTCTCAAGGTCAAAGATGACATAGTCTGGTGTGTATTTATTGATCAGAGTTCCTTTCTGTGTGGACATGAGTATCACTACTTTCTATTCATTCTTTTTCGTATCTTATCATATCCCATTTTAAAGTACAATCATCAATAGTTTTTCTCAGTCTGAGTTAAAAAATTTACTCATATCTCAGCGCATCAATAACTTCCATTTTTGCTGCTTTCTTCGCCGGATAAGATCCGAAGAACACACCGATCAGCATTGAAAAGCATACGGAGAGGATAATTGCTAATACAGACGGATGTACATTCATGATAATATAACCTGCATAATCGCTGTAGTAGCTGTTGATGACAAGCATCGCCACTTTTCCGAGAATAAATCCAAACAGGATTCCGATTAGAATTCCAATGATTCCACCAACGAGGCAAAGCACCACCGACTCGATCAGAAACTGCTGCTTGATGGCCTTATTTTTGGCACCCAGCGCTTTTCGGATACCGATTTCCTTTGTTCTTTCAGTGATAGACACCAACATGATATTCATGACACCAACGCCACCGACGATCAGGGAAATTGCTGCAATAAAAGAAATTGCCACGGTTACTACATTAATGACCGTATTAATAATCCCCATATCCGAAGACATATTGTACGTTGTGACCTGCCATTTTTCATTTTTCGCATATTTGTCTCCAAAAAAGCTCTGAATATCTGTTTCTGCCTGATTTTGATCTGCACCTGTTTTTAAAAGAACACTTATATATGTATATCCATTGGTCGCTTCACTATGATTTAATTTATTTGCAGTTGTAGCAGGGATATACATGGTAGTGCTGCGGTCTTTTTCCGGAATCGTCGTATCCTGTTTACCGAAAATAGCAGCATTATATTCATACACACCTACCACTGTAAATTCATAAGAATAACCATCACTTCCACTGTAAATGATCTGCTGTCCGATAGGATCTTCACTGCCAAAATAATAGGATGCCATCGTATCGGATACAACACATACACGCTTCTCCTTTTTCATATCCTGCTTTGTCAGATTACGTCCACGAAGAATATTAATTTTCATGTACTCCAGTTCTTCTTTTGTCGTTCCTGTTGCGTCCACATTCGCATATTTATCACTGTTTTTGTAAATCTGACCGCTGCCAAGATAAGCTGAAATACCAAAACCTGCGATCTCGTCCGGGTATGTTTCCTGTAATTCATCCAGCATATCCTGCGTAATATAATCATCTGCTGTCATCTCCGGATATTCCCAGTTTGACCAGTCCGCATCATCTTCCGGATAAATAGCATCCACACTGGCACTGATACTGTTTCCACCAAGGGAATTTAATGTAGCATTCAACGTTGATTTGATGGATGTTCCGATGGTGGTTATCGTGATAACCGCAGAAATACCGATGATGATTCCAAGCATGGTCAGCAGGGAACGCATTTTATTGGAAAGAAGGTTCTGAAAGGCTTCTTTGATATTCTCTATCAGCATATCATTCCCTCCTCTCCGATTTCTGGCTTATTGCATCCATCATTCATCTTGTGATGACCTGACAAATCACAGCCTTTTTCTGTTTTTTTGCTGTCGGATACGATCATACCATCATTTAATGTGACAATTCGCTCGGTCTCTGCTGCCAGTTCCTTTGAATGAGTGATCAGTACGACTGTTTTTCCCTGTTCTTCATGGAGTTTGTGAAAAATATCCATGATCATATGACCGGTCTGGGAATCCAGTGCACCGGTCGGCTCATCTGCAAGGATAATGGAAGGATCATTGATCATCGCCCTGGCAATAGCAATTCGCTGTTTCTGTCCACCGGACAGCTCATTCGGACGGTGTGTGGCACGATCTGCCATTCCCACCAGTTCCAGCATCTGCATACCGATTTCCTTTGCATTTTTCGGACGATGCTCACTGTACATCAAAGGCAGGGTTACATTTTTTAAGGCATTAGCTCTGGGAATCAGATTAAAATTCTGAAATACAAACCCTATTTTTTTATTCCGCATGACACTTCGCACGGTATCATCCATGCTATTGACATCCTCTCCTTCCAGAAAATAATTACCGGAAGTCTGACGATCCAGAATCCCCATAATATTCATCAGCGTACTTTTTCCAGAACCGGATTCTCCTACGATGGAAACAAACTCGCCACGTTTTACGTCCAGATTGATACCATGAAGAATTTCCAGTTCGTTTGGCTGACCGATATAATATGTTTTTATGATCTGTTCCATGCGGATCATAATTTCATTTGACATGTATAAAAACCTCCATGATTAATCCGCAGTTACTTCAGAACTTACACTTGTAGAACCGTCACCTGTATTTTCATTTCCACTCTCATCACTGCCAATTTCTCCAGTAAAGGTATCTCCTTCGGAAATAGAGTAATCCATGATGACATAGTCGCCTGCTTTCAGATCTCCACCGGTCACTTCGGTATAATAGTTAATCTCATCGCCTACTGTGACATTTTTCTTTACAGCTGTATAAGTTCCGTCACCGTTATCTTCGGCACAAAGTACATAATCTTTGTTATTTTCATCCTGCTGCACCAGATCATATGGAACAGCCAACACATTTTGACGGTCTGTCAGGACAACTTTTGCCTTGGCACTCATGCCACTGATCAGATCACAATGATCCAGTTTGATCTGTACGGAAAAGCCACCTGTATTGGAAGCACCGGAAGTCTCCTGTCCGGTCTGCTCGGTAGTTGGCTGAGATGCATTGTATACTTTTACTACTTTAATGATCTCACCATTGATTTCCTGATCATCCAGTGCATCGGAAGTAACGATGGCTTTCATACCCTCCTGCAATTTCAGAATATCCTTCTCTGTGACGCTGGCATTTACGATCATATCGGTATTATTTTCAACCGTAACCAAAGTACTGTTTGCTGTATTTACATCACCAACAGAAATATTGACTGCAGTAACGATACCTTCACTCTTGCTTGTGATGGTGCAGTCTTCCAGCTGTTTTTTCAGCTGATCCAACTGTGTCTGTGTATCACTGTCATCCGTCTGGTTGTATTTTGCAGAATCAATACTGTTCTGAGCAGAATAAATAGCATCATCCGTAGATGATTTCACACTTGTATAGTTATTTTTTGCTTCTTTTCGGGCACTGTCTGCGGAAGTCAGATCACTTTTTGCACTGGAAAGCTGATCCTGAAGGTCGGAAAGTTTTGACTGAAGATCTGCTTTTGCGTCCTCATCGGATGCTGCATTTATCTGATCGGATACGGTTTTGATCTGATTATTTAATGAATTTACCGTATTCTGTGCTGCGGTATATGCAGCCTCTGCACTGTTGATGCTGTCGTTTGCCTGCGCAAGCTGTGTTTTCTGGTCTTCTTTCGCACGCTCTAAAGTACGCTGATTCTGACTGTTTTCATTCTGCTTTAAGGCTGCTGCGTTAGATAATGATTTCTCCAGTACATCAATCTGTTTCTGAATGGAATCTTTGTCCAAAGTTGCGATCACATCACCCACTTTTACTACATCACCGACCTGTACATTGACTGATTTGATTTCTGTCGCTGCGGTAGATGAATAGTTGATCTTGGTTTCGCCGCTTACGGTTCCTGTCAGAGATATAAAATCGGACAGATCCCGTTTATCTACTTTTTCCAGTTGTACAATGTTGGTTGCCTCTGCTACGCTGTTTAATTTTCGTTTGGCTACACCAACCAGCACAATGATTGCTACTACAATGATGGCCAGTACGATCACCAGTTTTTTGTGTTTGAATTTCTTTTTCACCGTCAGTCCTCCTGTGTTTTGCTTTTGGTGCCGAATCAGATTATGTAAATTTTTATTCTGATTTGAGATATAAATATATTAGAAAATAAAACTGTGAAAAAAATGTATGAATTTCTTAATTTTTTATGTATTATATGGCTATTTTCCAACTTTTTTCATGTTTTTCATTTTTATAAAACAAATCACACATACTTTGATATTTCCTATCACTATCAGTATTTATCAAAGCTATGTGTGATTCCTTTATTTCATCATCTTCTAATTCAAGTCGAACGCACGTGAGACTTGGTGCATGATTCTGGTCAGCGAAAGCTGACATATTCTTTTCAGAATCACTGCACATCCACGCGGAGCGTTTATCTCAGTCGGAGATTGTACTCCCACTGAGAAAGACTTGTTTTTACTCACCACTTGCAGAAGTGGGAGTCTTCTCGACTGAGATAAAAATTATAACGATTAATCTTCTACCGCAAATTTTTTGATTGCAGTTTCATACAAATTGTTTCCTTCAGAGTCTACGACTACGATAACCGGGAAATCCTCAACTTCAATCTTACGGATTGCCTCTGCTCCAAGGTCTTCGTAGCAGACAATTTCTGATTTTTTGATACATTTGGAAAGCAATGCGCCTGCGCCGCCGATGGCAGCGAAGTAAACTGCTTTATTTCGAATAACTGCATCCATGACTTCTTTCGTACGTTTGCCTTTTCCGATCATGGCTTTTTCGCCAAGATCCAGCAGACGCGGAGCATATTTATCCATACGGCTTGCGGTAGTTGGACCTGCAGAACCGATCGGGCGTCCTTCTCTTGCCGGGGATGGTCCCATGTAATAAATGGTACAGTTTTTGATGTCGATAGGAAGTTCTTTTCCTTCATCCAGTACTTCCATCATACGTTTGTGTGCAGCATCTCTGGCTACATAAAGTGTACCTGTGATATAAACGTAATCGCCTGCTTTTAAATCAGCGGTAATTTCTTCTGTAATTGGTGTATGTATATGTTTATCCATAATGATTTCCTCCTGGTATTCAATCAATTTTCTGATTATTCATGTCCCTGGAATTTTCCCGGAAGTCATAAATATTATCTATATTCCTGTAAATTTCCCGCATTTAACTTAAATCTACAGTTCTCTTACTGCATGTCTGTTGACATGGCAACAGATATTGATTGCCACAGGAAGTCCTGCGATATGGGTCGGATAAGTATTGATGTTGACTGCCAGCGCTGTGGTTGTGCCGCCAAGTCCCCCCGGTCCAATACCAAGATGATTGATCTTTGTCAGCATTTCTTCTTCCATTTCTTTGACATATGGAATGTCGGAATGTTCATTTACCGGTCTGGTCAGCGCCTGTTTTGCAAGCAGGGCACATTTTTCAAAAGTTCCACCGATACCTACGCCCACAACCATTGGCGGACAGGCATTTGGACCTGCATCTTTGACTGCCGCCAGAATCGCATTTTTTACACCTTCGATACCGTCTGCCGGTTTCAGCATAAAAATGCGGCTCATATTTTCACTGCCGAACCCTTTCGGTGCAATAGTAATTTTTACTTTATCACCCGGAACAATTTTTGTATGCAGAATTGCCGGTGTATTATCTTTTGTATTTTCACGGATCAGCGGATCTTTTACCACGGATTTTCTCAGATATCCATCCACATAACCACGACGTACTCCTTCATTGACCGCTTCCTCAAAATCGCCGCCCACAAAATGTACGTCCTGTCCGATTTCCATAAAAATAACGGCCATTCCCGTATCCTGACAGATTGGAATCATCTCTTTGTCCGCAATTTCCAGATTTTCCTGAAGCTGATTCAGGATTTTTTTTCCAAGCTCTGATTTTTCTGTCTCAACGGCCTGTTTCATGCATGCATCCATATCCGGTGACAGATAATGGTTCGCCTGTATACACATCTCGCTGATGTTATCGGTTAATTCTTTTACGTTAATTTCTCTGATCATTTTTTCACTCCCTACATTTTTCTGTAAGCTATTTTAACAATAAGATTATAGTCAAAAATGTATGTCATTCTTCTGCACATTTTTGTAATCCTGTAAAAAAGAAAACCATCCACTTCCTCTGATGTTTTCCCATAGATACGTTTATCATAGCTCAAACAAAAAGAAATGTGAATGGTTTTCTAATTATATTATTTAGAAATCATGCTTATAATCAAGACGTAGATATAGAAAAGCTCCCCCCTGACAGGTCTTCCCGCTCCAGCGGCATGCTCATACAACGTGGGCCTCCCCGACCTCTGGAAAGCTCCGAACTTGCCATTTCCAGCACCTCAATGCCATGCTGACGTAAAATCTCATTGGTCACATAATTTCGATCATATACGACAACTTTTCCCGGCTCAATGCAAAGAGTATTGGAACCATCGTTCCACTGTTCACGCTCAGAAGCAATCCGGTCTTTTCCACCGCATTTGATCAACGTCACTTTATCCAATTCCAGATATTTTGCAAGAATATCCGAAAGCATCGCATCGGACTCCGTTACTTTCAGCTGTCCTTTCCGATCTCCCGGTTTGATTTCAAAAATACGCAGCGTCTGCATGATACCCGGATGAATCGTAAATTTATCATAATCCACCTGCGTGCATACTGTGTCCAGATGCATAAATGCACGTACAGCCGGAATATCCAATGCGATAATCGTTTCAATCTCTGACGCTTTATCCACGAAAATATTCTGTGCCAGAAGTTCAATGGCTTCCGGAGTGGTACGCTGTGAAATTCCAATGGCGATCACTTTATTGCTCAGGTTCAGGATATCTCCGCCTTCAATAGAAAAATCCATATCCCGATCATAGTAAAACGGTACTTTTCCTGCAAAATCCGGATTATATTTTAAAATATATTTTCCGTAAAGTGTTTCCCGTCTTCTGGTTCGTGAATACATCCGGTTCAGACTGACACCGTTTCCTATGCAGGCAAAAGGATCTCTGGTAAAATAAAGGTTCGGGATCGGATCAAGTAAAAACTGACTTTCTTTTTTCACCAGGCTTACCAGCGGGCAGCTCATTTTTACATTCAATTCAGAAGCCCGGATTCCGGACATGGTCTTTAACACCAGTTCTTTTTCATCTGAAATTTTCATCAGATAGTCGTACAACTGGTCACGGACTTTCGCTGCCGAAGCACCGCCCTCTGCAATAAATTCCCGGACAAACTGCTCCTTTTTCTCCGGATTTTTCAGTACATCTGCGGTCAGATCTTCCAGATATACCACTTCCACTCCCTGTCCCCGCATGATTTCTGCAAACATATCGTGTTCGATTTTTGCGGTTTTCAAGTACGGAATATCATCAAATAAAAGCCTCTCCAGATCTTCCGGAACCAGATGTTCCAGCTCCTGACCGGGTCTGTGGAGCATAACTTTTTTCAGTTTTCCAATTTCGCTTTTTACATGGATTGCCATTTTACGGCGTCCTCCTTCTCCCGTTCATTCATAACGTACATTTTATCCCAAAATATAATTTTTTTCACTCTTTTTTATAAAATATTTCACATGCATACAGACTGACAGGACTAATGTACACAGTTCCGAGGAAGGAATCGCGATCCACGCACCGTTCAAGCCCAGTACGTGCGGCAACACAAGTAAAAATAAAACGGTAAAAAGCAATGTCCTGCAAAAAGAAATCAGCGCAGATACTTTTCCATTAGACAGAGCGGTAAAAAATCCGGAAGATGCAATATTAACCCCACTGAACAGAAAATTTATCGCAAAAATCTGAAATCCTACAGAGGCCAGTTCCCAGGTTCCAGGATCCTTTGTAAGTATCGAAACGATTGGTTTTGCCAGAAATGCAGCGATCACAGTGATCACAACAGATGATGCAATTACAAAAATAAAAGTTGTCTTATATATACGCTTCAGCTGAGCTTTATTTTGTGCACCATACTGAAAACCGACAATCGGAGCAATTCCAACAGCGAATCCAAAATGAAAGGAATTAAATAAAAATTCTCCATACAAAATGATCGTGATGGCAGCCACACCATTTGCACCGGCCAGCCGCATCATAACTGAATTAAATAAAAACGTGATAATAGCTGCTGCCAGCTGAGATACCATTTCGGAAGAGCCATTATAGCATGCATGAAAAAAATCTCCAACTTTCACACGAAACCGTGTAAAACAAAGTCCTTTTTTATTTGTGAAAAAGAAAATCAATCCCGCAATTGCCGGTATCGACTGACCAAGTCCGGTTGCCAGCGCTGCACCGCTGATTCCCAGATGGCAATGCACGATCATTACATAATCCAGCACTGCATTTAAAACTCCTGCTAAAATGATCAGAACCAGTCCCAGTGTCGGACGCTCTGCAGTTACCAGATAACACTGAAACAAAGACTGTAACATACAAGCCGGAGCAAAAAATGCAAGAATCATCAGATAGTTTCTGCAATATGGCAGTAATTCATCGGTAGAACCAAGCAGATAGCAGATCTGATCCAGAAAAATCAGCGTGATCAGCATAATCACCACACTGACAATTAAAGTAATGACCACAAACATGGTAAGCCTTTCTTTGGCTTCTTTCTTTTTTCCTTCTCCCAGATATTTACTGATGATAGCATTTCCACCAGTCGCAAGCATCGTTGCAATTGCGATCATAATATTTACAACCGGATACACAATATTAGTTGCAGATAATGCATTACTTCCAACAAAACGTGATACAAACATTCCATCAATGATCGTATACAACGACATAAACATCATCATAATGATGGATGGTGCCGCAAATCGCAACAATTTCAAAGGAGTAAACTCTTGGTTCAAAGACATACTCATAAAAACACCTGCTTTCTCAAACTTACATACTTTTTTATAATACTTCTATCCGTTATCTGCACATTTTCCCCATATGATACAACGTGACAAATGTGCTTTTTCACCTTTTATATCTTGACTTCTGACAGCATATACTATAGGGTAACCCTATAGTCAAGCAGATTTTTACAACATGTCTGAAGGAGATTTTTTACATCATTATCAAATTAGATGTTAGGGTCAAAAGATGCCTTACGAATTGTTCCGTACTTCGTACTCCCACAATTCTACCCAATATTCGCATATCGTGAAGCTAACGCTCCACTTTTATGCTCATATCGGGGCGGGTCATTAAGCCATAAAACCACTCCTGTGCAAGCACATCGTGGTTTCAGGCTTTTGACCCTGGCATCTCAAATTATAATCTACTCAAATCACATAATGCATAGGAATCACAGGATGCCTATAGATTGCAATTACAAGACAGGAGAAGTTAAAGTATATGGAACGCAAAGATTATCTGACCACCGGCGAACTGACCCAGCTCATGGGTATTACAAAGCATACACTTTTTCATTATGATGACATAGGTCTGTTTCAACCGAAATATATTAACGAAAAGGGTTATCGGTTTTATTCCATCGATCAGATTGATATTTTAAACACAATTCTGGTTTTGCGTGATCTCGACATGCCATTAAAGGAAATTCAAACATATGTTTCACAGCGAACCCCAGAACTTTTTCAGCAGATATTTTTGGAACATGAAGCACAGATTGCAAAGCAGATTAAGAAACTACAATCCATGAAAAAATGGATGCAGCAACAGAGAAACAAGATTCAGATTGCGGAACAGACCGATTTTTCAAAAATTGAAATCACGACTTATCCGGACTGTTACTATCTTTACAGAGAGGCAGAGCCAAATTCTAATCAGTCTTTTTCCAAAAATCTCAATAAGCTGATTTCATTGTTACAAAAGACCAATCCTTATCTGGATTATGATATTGCTTATTTTCAGTACGGAAAAAATGTGGAACATGGTATTTACGATGCCTATGATAATGTTGCTCTGCTCATGGAACAGAAGCCTGCAATAAAAAACTGCCAGATACTTCCCGCTGGAAAATATCTGACAGCCTATCATGTCGGTCATTGGAATACAATCGGTGAGACTTATGAACGAATGCTGAATTATAAAAAACAGCATCAGCTTAAGACCAGTGATCTTTACATTGAATACGACGTGGTAAATAATTTTATCACAAAAAATGAAAATGAATTTGTGGCGAAAGTTGAAGTAGCAATTATTGAGTAATATATATGCAAATTCTAAAAAGGTAAATTGACCGCATTAACTTAAAGTTGCTTTTAATCCCAACTCAGTTTCTGCCAGTTCCAGTAAAAGAGGATGCTCATCTCCCGGTTGATTTGGATAATGCAGCAGGTA
>ENA-UPXC01000312-UPXC01000312.1-human-gut-metagenome-genome-assembly--contig:-NODE-312-length-82880-cov-4.909001_pt1 | contig 82880 bp, 69 predicted proteins | sample MGYA00250047_ERZ773371 | MGnify/ENA primary metagenome ERZ773371 (study PRJEB29103, sample SAMN06111975) | human gut metagenome | biome: human gut; feature: ankylosing spondylitis patient; material... | reverse complement strand
TTTTTTCAAGCAGAAGACGGCATACGAGATTGTTGACTGTGACTGGAGTTCAGACGTGTGCTCTTCCGATCTGCAAAGTCCAGTTGGGCGGCCAGCCGCAGCCCACGGAGAATGCGCAGGGCGTCCTCCTGAAAGCGGCGGGTGGGCTCTCCCACGCAGCGGATGAGCCCGGCCCCCAGGTCGGCCCGGCCGCCGAAGCGGTCTGCCAGCCCATCTTTGTCCCAGGCCATGGCGTTGATAGTAAAGTCCCGCCGGGCCAGATCCTCCTCCAGGCTGGTGGTGAAGGACACCTGGTCGGGGTGGCGGCCGTCGGAGTAGGTCCCCTCCCGGCGAAAGGTGGTCACCTCCACGGGAAGGCCCTGAGAGAGGACGGTCACCGTCCCGTGGCGCAGCCCAGTGGGCACGCAGGTGAGGTCGGCACAGGCGGCCATGATTTCCTCCGGGCGGGCGGAGGTGGCGGCGTCATAGTCGTGGGGCTCTTTCTCCCGGAGAAAATCCCGCACACAGCCCCCCACCAGCACGGCCTGAAACCCGGCCTGCCGCAGCCGCTCCAACACGTCCAAAGCTCTGGGGTCCCATTGGATCATAGCGGACCTCCTTTAATGGACCAACCGGGCGGCCACGGGCAGCAGTACCAGCAGACCTACCACATTGGCGGCAGTAAACCACAGAAAGTAGGGGAGAGGTTTCGCCTCACGGGAGCGCAGGTAGAACTTCATGGAGATCAGGCTGGCCAGAGAGGCCACCGGGGTGCCCAGACCGCCCACGTCTACTCCGGCCAGCAGGCCCTTCCAGTCCTCGGTGAGACCGGAGAGGAGCACGGCAGCGGGGACGTTACTGATGACCTGGCTGGCAGCGGCGGAGCACAGCAGGGGGCTGCGGGCGAGCAGGTCCCCCAGGGCGGAGCGTACCGCGGGCATCTGACCCAGGTTGCCGCTGAAAATAAAGAAGCATACAAAGGTGAGCAGCAGCATGTAGTCCACCTGACCCAGCAGCTGCCGCCGGGCCAGCAGGAGAGCGACAATCACAATCACCGTGAGAATGCCGTAGGGCAGGATGCGGCACACCGACAGCAGGCACAGGCCAAAGAGCACCAGGTACAGGGCCAGGTGCTTGGGGCTGGTGAGGCGCACCTGCTCCGGGAAGGAGACCGAGATCCACCCCTTGCCTCCAAAGTACAGTCCCGCCGCCGCCAGCCCCACCAGGCTGATGAGGGTTAGGGGGAGGAGCAGGGAGAGAAAATCACCCATGGACAGGGAGAAGTGGGCATAGAGGAACAGGTTCTGGGGGTTGCCCACCGGGGTGGCCATGCTGCCCAGGTTGGCGGCCACCGTCTGAAGAGAGATGATGGGGATGAGCAGATCCCGGCGGCCCACCATCTCCAGAACCAGAATGGCAAAGGGGACAAAGGTGATGAGGGCCACGTCGTTGGTCACCAGCATGGAGCAGAAAAAGGGCAGCAAAATCAGGGTGAGGGAAATCAGCCGCACCGGCCGCTCTCCCACCAGCAGCCGCTGGGCCAGCACCAGAAACAGGCCGCACTCCTGAAGTCCTGCCACCACCGCCATCAGGCAGAACAGCAGACACAGCACCCGCAGGTCGATGTAATCCAGATAGGCGGCAGAGGGGGGAACAAAGAAGGCGGAGACCAGTGCGCATACAAAGGAGATGGACAGCACCGGTTCCCGCCGGAGAAACTGCCAAAGAGAGTGGGTGGATGTCATACCAAAGCCTCCCAAAATTTCTTACCACACAACACATTCGCCCGTGCTCGGGCGGGAAAATGCCCCCGAACCGCTGGGGTTCGGGGGCGGGGAAAAGCGCTGAATTGCTTATTTTACATAATTGATGCCGGAGCCGCGCTGGGCCTCCACACCATCATACAGTCCGCTGACCCACTCCTGGGTGGCGGCGGAAGCCAGAGTATTCTTGGCGGTCACCTTCCAGGCGGGATCGTTCCAGCCCACGAAGTACATGATGTGCCAGCCCTGGGTGGAGCTGCCGGTGTTCTTCACCAGTCCGGTGTCACCGGGCTGCCGGCTGCTGTCCAGACACCAGTTGGTGAAGTCCTCTACATAGCCGCTGTAGGGGGACACGCCGGTGTACAGGCCGCCGGTGCTCTGAGAGCCGGTGTCGGCGGTGTTCTCCACGGCCATCACGGCAAAGGACTCCTCGTCGGCGCTGCCGGACTTCCAGCTGTCCAGCAGGCTCTGGGCCCGCTCCTCCGCCTGAGCAAACTGCTCGTCGGTGGGATTGGAGCCGGCGGACACCAAAATGTGGCGGATGTCGGCGGTAGCGGCCTCGTCGCGCTGACGGCTCTCGATCTGGACCACATAGTAGTTATAGACGTAGTTGGCGCTGTCGTCGTTCTCCACAATGGTGGTCTCACCGGACTGACGGGCGGCGTCATAGAGCCACTCGGCGTAGTCGCTGCTGGAGAAGGAGGAGCCCATCTGGCTCTGGTGCACGGAGGCGGAGTAGACCTTCTCGGAGTACTCCTCAGCCAGATCGGCGGCGTCGCTGCCGGCGGCCAGCTTGTTCTGGATCTCCTGGGCGGTGGCCTGAGCCTCAGCCTTGGCGGTATCGAAGGCAGCCTGCTTCTCCTCGTCAGTCAGGTCCACGGTGTTGCCTTCCTCGTCCGTGGTGGTAGTCTCAATAGAGGCCTGGACGGTGAAGACGGAGAAGTTGAAGGTATCCAGGGAGTTCTTGTTCTCCTGATAGTAGGACTCCAGCTCCTCGTCGGAGTAGGTCAGGCCGTTCTGATGATCGGTCTCATAATAGGTGGCAGTGACCTGAGCGGTCACGATCTCCTCATAGATCTTGGCGGTCATGTAGGAGCCGTACTTGGCCCGCAGATAGCTCTCCATGTTGGAGTAGCCGGCAGAGCGGGCAGACTGCTGGGCCTGCTCCATGGCCTGATCCACGTAGGCCTGGCCCACGGTGGACAGGGTGTAGCCCGCCTCCTGGGCGGAGTGGTTGATCATGGTGACCTGAGTCAGGCTTTCGATGGCCTGATCCAGGAAGTAGTCGTGCCAGGTCTCGCCGCTTTCCTCGTCCTTCACCTGGTCCTTGGGGTCCAGGGAGGCGTCAAAGTCGGTGGTGTATCCCATCTGAGCCATGGACATGTAATAGGAATACGCGCTGTTATAGTAGAACTGTACCGTTGCGGGGGTAAAGTCCTCCCCGTCGATGGTCACAGCGGTGGTACGCTTCTGGAAAAAGCCGCTGTCCCACACCAGCAGGGCGACGGCCAGAATGGCGATCACGACACCGACCACACCGTAGACAACGTGCATGCGGCTGCTTTTTTCTTCCGCTTTGTTGTTGCGCCGCTGGGCATAAGTGGAGCCCTGGCGGGTCTTCTTTTCTCTGGATGCACTCACAGTTGATTCCGTCCTCTCGTTGTTGAAAAGTCACCCGGCATAGCCGGGCGGAAGAAGATTCCGCATTATTATATAAAAAACTGCCCCGGGATTCAAGGGGCAAAAGGGACAAGAAGGAAAGGGTTTACAGAATGTTCATGGAATATACAGCGGTTTTCCACAGCAAACAGGACAAAAAAAGACCGCGGCATAAGCCGCGGCCCAGTTCCAAATGAGCTTTATATACCCCGCTCTGGCCGTGTGAACCCGTTTAAAACCTGCACGAAATGGCAGGTGGGTCGCCTCCACGACGCTTATCTGCTTCCAACTTCCAGCCGACCTCAAAGGGGGCCGGGAGGCCTGCAAGCCACGCCGTGAGGTGGGCGTCCCGTTTAAAAAATGTGGGTTTAAAAGGGCCCATCACGCACCGAGCAGGAAAACTCACCTGAGTCTGTGTTTAATTGTCCTCTTCTTCCTCAAAGAAGCGCTCCATAAACAGATTGTAAATGGTTTCCACTTCTTCGTCGTCATCCAGGGTGGAGAGCAGCTCCTCGCCGTTTTCCTCCACAACCTTCATAATGACCAGGCCATACTCTTCATCGTCCGCATCTACGTCAACCGGCTCGCCGGTCTCTTCGTCCTCAGCGACAGCGGGGAACAGGGCGTGGTAGGTGACGCCGTTATGCTCCAGCGTATCCACCAGCTCCAGCTCAAATTCATTGCCGTCCTCGTCGGTCACGGTGATGAAATCAGGGCCGAATTCTTCGCTCATGGGAGAGATCCCTCCTGCTCATGTACTGACCATATTGTACCCTGTATGCAGGAAAAATGCAAGTAGGCAGCGAGGTAAATTTTTACCCACCACTCACGAAAAGAAATCCTGGGATGGACAAACGGGGAGAATATGGTATAATATATACTGATTTTTTGCCGTCATGCTTGTATTTGAACGGTGCTTTTCCAGAAAAAAGCGCCGTCATAGGGCGTGAGGCAAAGCAGGCGCCAGCCGTATCGGTGGGGCGCCAGACATGCGAAACAACCGCGCCCAAGCGCTTGACGGTCTATACTTATTCCGGTGCGGAAGGCGGACCGATGCGCTGCGCGCCTGCCAGTTCGGAGGTATTTGCTGTGTCTGAACAAAATTATTCTTCCCATCCCAGACGAGAAGGTTCTCGTTCCAGCCAGAACGGGGACCAGCCCGCTCGCCGGCGCAGAAAGAGCAAAAAGAAAAAGAGCGGGGCCCTGCGGATCATTGGCACGCTGCTGCTGATCTTCCTGACCACCAGTGCCTTTTTGGCCTGCTTTGGGGCAGTATATATTGTGAATGTAATCCTGCCCCAGGCCAGTATGGATCTGTCCAGCTTCAATGTGGACGAAAACAGTGTGATGTACTACCAGGACAAGACCACCGGAGAATATAAGGAACTGCGCCAAGTGCTCAGTGTCACCAACTCCGAGTGGGTGGACTATGAGGACATGCCCCAGTATTTGAAGGATGCCGCGGTAGCCATTGAGGACCGCCGGTTCTGGAAGCACAACGGCGTAGACTGGTGGCGTACCGCCCAGGCTGTGGTGAGTATGTTCACCGGCGGCGATATCCAGGGCGGCTCCACCATTACCCAGCAGCTCATCAAGAATCTGACCGATTATAATGAGACCACCGTCAAGCGTAAGGTCACGGAAATTTTCCGTGCCCTGTATGTGGACTCCCACTATGAGAAGGATGATATCTTAGAGCTGTACCTCAATGTGATCCCTCTGGGCAGCGGCTGTGAGGGCGTGGGCGCGGCAGCTGAGAAGTACTTCGGCAAGTCGGTGTCCGACCTCACTCTGGCCGAGTGCGCCAGCCTGATCGGCATCACCAACAACCCCTCCAAGTACGGCCCCTACTCCACCGCCCAGGTGGAGAACTCGGAAGGCGAGATGTGGAGTGCGGTACAGTGGAACAAGTACCGCCAGGAGGTCATCCTGGGCCAGATGCTGGAGCAGGGCAAGATCTCCCAGGAGGAGTATGACGAGGCCGTGGCCCAGGAGCTGGTGTTTGTAGGCACCAATTCTGAGTCGGGACAGGGCTCTTCGGATATCTACTCCTGGTATGAGGAGCAGGTTATCACCGATGTGATGAACGACCTGCAGGAGGAGTACGACTACTCCAGCCAGTATGTCAGCCAGATGCTGGCCAATGGCGGCCTGCGTATCTACACCTGTGTGGACCCGGAGGTCCAGGCGGCGGCAGAGGCCATCTACTATGACCGCTCCAACCTGAACTATACCTCTTCCAAGAGCGGCCAGCAGCTCCAGTCTGCCATTACCATCATTGACAACTCCACCGGCGACATTGCCGGTCTGGTGGGCCGCATCGGGGAAAAGACCATCAACCGCGGCACCAACCTGGCCACCGGCGCCCTGCGCCAGCCCGGTTCTTCCATTAAGCCTCTGACCGCCTACGGTCCCGCCATGGAGATGGGGCGGCTCAGTCCCATCTCGGTGCTGGCCGACTACCCCTATCAGGTGCTGGACGGTAAGGCCTGGCCTGTCAACGTGGACGGCCGCTACCGTGGCCAGGTGACCGTGACTGAGGCCCTCCAGTGGTCTTATAACACGGTTGCCGTACGGACAGTAGCCATGGTTACTCCCGCCAAGGCTTATGAATTTGCCACCCAGCGCTTCCACCTGAACCTGGAGAGCGGCCGGATGGTCAACGGGCAGATGCAAAGCGACGTGAACCTGGCTCCCCTGTCTATGGGCGGCTTGACTGACGGTGTCACCACCCGGCAGATGGCCAATGCTTTTGCTGTGTTCCCGGAGAACGGAATCTACCGGGAGGCCCGCACCTATACCAAGGTGGAGGACAGCCAGGGAAATGTGATCCTGGACAACACCCGGGAGGACGAGGTGGCCGTCAAGGAGTCCACGGCCTATTATATGAACACCATGCTGCAGAACGTGGTGCAAAACGGCGGCGGCAGCGAGGCCCGCATCAGCGGGATGACGGTGGCCGGTAAGACCGGTACCACCGACAGCAAGTTTGACCGCTGGTTCGTAGGCTACACCCCCTACTACACCGCCGCGGTGTGGGTAGGCTATGAGTACAACGAGCGGGTCACTGCCTCGGGCAACCCGGCAGCCCAGCTGTGGAAAAAGGTGATGACCCCCATCCATGATGGGCTGGAGAACAAGAGCTTTGATAAGCCCAGCGGTCTGGTACAGGTTTCCTACTGTAAGGACTGCGGCGGACTGGCTACCACTGCCTGCCAATATGATCCCCGGGGAAACCGGGTCGCTTCGGGCTATGTGATGCAGGAGGACGCACCTTCTACGGTTTGTACCTGCCACTCCCTGGAGGAGGGCTCCAACTCCCTGGTCCGGGTCTGTGTGGACGATCCGGTGCTGGACGAGAACGGAGAGCCCACCGGCAGCTACCACCTGGCCGGACCCTACTGTCCCGAGGTGAGTATCCGCACCTATGCCTATCTCAACCTGGATCGGGAGAGCGTAGGCGGAGCCTGGGCAGAGGACAGCCAGTATTTCTACTCCAACCTGCCCAATGTAGGCGTTTGTACCGTCCACAACGGTGAGACGGTGCTGCCTCCTGAGGGAGGGGAGACCACCGATCCCGATGATCCCTCCGACCCCAACAATCCTGACCCGCCGGAGGGCGGCGGGGAAACCACCGATCCAGGGGGAGAGGGCTCCGGGGAAGGTGGAGGAGGAGAAACCGATCAACCGGAGAGTACAACGAACTCCACCAGATAGAAACTGAGTGAGAAGAGAGGGCCGCCTTCGGTGGCCCTCTCTTTGACGCGTGGAGGAATATACAGGAAATTGTGAAAAATGACGAATAATGGCGGGGTGGACAGGTAAAAAATTGACTTCTATATTCTTTGCCTGACCATTGCATCCGGGACTTTGGTGTGCTAAAATAGACCACATCGCAAGTACAAATGACCATGACACACGGACAACGGGACGGAGGAGCAGAAGGTGAACCAATCCGAGGGCTATTTTATCGTTCAGGCGTCTTCCATGCCGGAGATCTTCCGCAAAGTGGCTCAGGCCAAGCGGCTGCTGGAGACCGGAGAGGAGACCACAGTGAACGGCGCGGCGCATGCCGTAGGCATCAGCCGCAGCGCCTTTTATAAGTACAAGGACGCAGTGAGGCCGTTTCAGGATATGCTCCATGGACGGATCGTCACCTTCCAGACCCTGCTGCGGGATGAACCGGGGGTGCTCTCGGGACTGCTCAACGTACTGGCGGGAACCGGGATCAACATTCTGACCATCAACCAGAATATCCCCGTCAACGGCTGCGCCGTGGTGACCATCACCGCAGAAACCTCCCAGATGCGTCTGACCCTGGAGGAGATGCTCCAGGCTGCCGCAGACAGTACCGGGGTGATCCGGTGTGAGGTTCTGGCCGGTTAAAAAGAAAACACTGTGTTTTATGAGGTGAGTTGGAATGACAAAGGTAGCGATCTTAGGCTTTGGCACCGTAGGCTCCGGCGTAGCCGAGGTGCTCAGTAAAAATAGCCAGGGCATTGCCCGGCGCTCCGGCGGCGAGATCCAGGTCAAATACATCCTGGACGTGCGGGATTTCCCGGACAGCCCCTTTAAGGACTGCTTCGTGAAGGACTTCTCCATCATCGAGAACGACCCCGAGGTGGACGTGGTGGTAGAGACCATCGGCGGAGCCAAGGTGGCCCTGGAGTTCACCACCCGGGCCCTGAAGGCGGGCAAGAGCGTGGTCTCCTCCAACAAGGAGCTGGTGGCCACCCACGGCTATGAGCTGCTGCAGCTGGCCAAGGCCAACGGGGTCAGCTACCTCTTTGAGGCCAGTGTGGGCGGCGGCATCCCCATCCTGCGCCCCCTCACCAACTGCCTGGCTGCCAACGAGGTAGAGCAGATTACCGGCATCCTCAACGGCACCACCAACTATATCCTCACCCGCATGATCAAGGCCGGCCTCACCTTTGAGCAGGCCCTGAAGGAGGCTCAGGACAACGGTTATGCCGAGAAGGACCCCACCGCCGATGTGGACGGCCACGACGCCTGCCGTAAGATCTGCATCCTGTCCGCTCTGGCCTGTGGCCAGCACGTCTATCCCCAGCAGGTGCCCACCCAGGGCATCCGGGAAGTGACCCTGGCCGACGTGGCTTACGCCGACTCCTGCGGCTACAAGATCAAGCTCCTGGGCCGCTGCCTGCGGGAGCCCGAGGGCAAGGTGTGCGCCTTTGTGGCCCCCCACCTGGTCTCCTGTGAGAATCCCCTGGCCGGCGTGGAGGACGTGTTCAACGCCATCGCCGTCACCGGCAACGCCGTGGGCGATGTGATGTTCTACGGCCGGGGCGCGGGCAAGCTGCCCACCGCCTCCGCTGTGGTGGCCGACGTCATCGACATTGCCCGGGATCCCAAGCGGGACCGGGGCAACCAGTGGGGCCCCGGCAGCGAGGACCTGGTGGTCTCCTGCGACGGCCTGACTTCCCGGTGGTATGTGCGGGCCAACCTGTCTATGGACCAGGCTCGCCTGGCCTGCGGAGAGATTCTGCCCCTGGCCCGCAGCGGCGCCCCCGCTCAGGAGGCTGCCTTCCTCACCCAGCCCATGACCTATCCTCAGCTCATGGACCGTCTGGCGGGGGTGGAGACCTGCTCGGTGTTCCGCGTGCTGTAAGCATGTGCATAGAATACAGAGCAGTCCTGTGATTTCATCAACCTTGGAGGGATAGAATATATGGCACTGATTGTACAAAAATTCGGCGGCAGCTCCGTCGCCAACGCGGACCGGGTGCGCAATGTAGCCCGGATCATCACCGAGACCTACCGCAAGGGCCACAGCGTGGTGGTGGTGCTCTCTGCTCAGGGCGACACCACCGACGACCTGATCGAGAAGGCCCAGGAGATCAATCGTCACCCGTCCAAGCGGGAGATGGATATGCTCCTGTCCTCCGGTGAGCAGATCTCCATCGCCCTGTGCGCCATGGCCATTGAGGCCATGGGCTATCAGGTGGTCTCCCTCACCGGCTGGCAGGCCGGTGTGAACACCGATTCCGCTTACAGCGTGGCCCGCATCAAGCGGGTGCAGACCGAGCGCATCCAGAATGAGCTGGATAAGAAGAAGATCGTTCTGGTGGCTGGCTTCCAGGGCATCAACAAGTACGGCGACATCACCACTCTGGGACGCGGCGGCTCGGACACCTCTGCGGTGGCTCTGGCTGCTGCTCTCCACGCCGACCTGTGCCAGATCTACACCGACGTGGACGGCGTGTATACCGCCGACCCCCGGCTGGTCAAAGGGGCCAAGAAGCTGGAGGAGATCACCTTTGACGAGATGCTGGAGCTGGCCAGCCTGGGTGCCCAGGTGCTCCACAACCGCTCGGTGGAGATGGCCAAGCGCTATAACGTCAATCTGGAGGTCCTCTCCAGTCTCACGGGAAATCCCGGTACAAAAGTCAAGGAGGTTGTCAAAACCATGGAAAAGACTCACGTCAGCGGCGTTGCGAAGGATAAGAATGTGGCCCGGCTGGCCCTCATCGGCCTGGCTGACGAGCCCGGCATCGCCTTTAAGATTTTCTCTCTGCTGGCCAAGAAGAACATCAACGTAGACATCATTCTCCAGTCCATCGGCCGGGACGAGAGCAAGGACATCAGCTTCACCGTGGCCCGGGGCGACTCCGAGGAGGCCCAGAAGATCCTGGAGGAGAACAAGGATTACATCGGCTTTAAGTCCATGGAGGCCAACAACCAGGTGGCCAAGGTGTCCATCGTGGGCGCCGGCATGGTGAACAACGCCGGCGTGGCCTGCAAGATGTTTGAGGCTCTCTCCTCTGCCGGCATCAACATTAACATGATCTCCACCAGTGAGATCAAGGTCTCCGTCCTGGTGGATGAGCGGGAGGCCGACCGGGCTGTTCAGGCCATTCACGACCGTTTCTTCAATGAGTTTGGCAGCGCCAACTGATTCTGCGAAAGATCCATATTGAAATTCTGGGATGGGAAACTGTGGAAGTGCATAGTTTCCCATCCTGTTTTCAAGAAAAATGGTGCAGATGCTCAAAAAAACAATATTTCCGCCGAAAGACGGGAATCAAAGTGTTTTTTTCCTTTTTTTGTGTTGCAAAAGAAGCGGACTTCTGGTAAAATAATAAATCGACTGGATAACCAACGCACTTTCGTAAGGAAAATATACTTGTTTTGTTTGAATAAGGGCAGTTTGCTCTGATAGGCAAGGAGAATCAAAACACATGGATAGAAATGAGAGAGAGGCCCGTCGCCGCCAGGAAGACCGGGCGCTGAATAAGGCTCTGATCTGGGTCGGTGTGGCTATCATTCTGGAATTTTTGCTGGTACTGGTAAATCGTTACTATATCAATTTCAACTCGAGTACAGAATCCATCAATCGTGCGGTCGCCATTCAGGCTGCGCTGATCGGCCTGCGCTGGGTCAGTCTGGCTGCGGTAGTGATTTGTGTGGTTTGGATGCTGGTCCAACTGTCCAAGAATGGTAAGGCGGTGCTGCCCGGTGTGCTGTCCATTGCCGCCGGTGCTCTGCTGCTGTGCAGCCATGTGATCCTGCAGTTTAAGGATTCCGGCCTGCGGATGCTGTTCTGGCTGGTCCCCGCCTGGGCTGCTCTGGCTCTGGTATACTATCTGTATCAGCGTGAGTTTTTCTTCTCTGCGCTGCTCAGCGGTCTGGGCCTGCTGGGCCTGTGGTTTGTGCGTCATACCGCTCCCCTCAGCCTGTACACCATCCTGACTGTGGTGGTGCTGGTGCTGGTGGCTGCTGGCCTGTTTGTGATGAAGCAGAAGGACGGTCTGCTGCAGCTGGGTCAGGGAAAGGCACGTCTGCTTCCCGCTGAGGCCAACTACTCCCTGGTATTTCTCAGCTTTGCGGTCAGCCTGGTGGTGATCGCTCTGGCTGCTCTGGTGGGTGGCTCTCTGTCCTACTACCTGCTGTATGCCATGGTGGCTTGGCTGTTTGCCCTGCTGGTGTATTACACCGTAAAGATGATTTGAGCATAAAAAAACGGCTCCCCAACGGGGAGCCGTTTTTTTATGCTCATTTTTATTGCTTCAAAGCCTGGATGCGGGGAACGACGGTTCTGCGGTAGAGGGGGATGGCAATGGCCACAGTCAGCAGCTCAGCCAGCAGGAAGCACAGCCACACCAGCTCGGACTTGATCCGGATGAGCAGCAGGGCGATGGGAAGCAGGAAGATGATCTGACGCAGCAGGGAGACCAGCAGCGAGCAGCTGCTGCGGTCCAAGGACTGAAATGCGGCGGAGAGCACAATGCTCACGGAGGCCACGGCAAAGGCCAGGGCGGTCATACAAAGGGCGGGCACGCCCATCCTAACGGCGTCCTCCGGGGCCTGGAAACACCAGCGCAGCAGGGGAGAGGCGGCCAGAGAGAGGATCACCGTGCCTGCCAGGCCGGTTCCTATCCCCAGCTGAAGGCCGAAGCGAATGGACTGGGAAATGCGGGGGGCGCTTTTTGCACCGTAGTTGTAGCTGATGATGGGAATGAGACCGCTGTTCACTCCGAAGATGGGCATGAACACGAAGGATTGGATTTTGAAGTAAACGCCCAAGACGAACACCCCGGTCTCCGACCACAGGTTCATGATCTGGTTGAGCCCCAGAGTCATGAAGCTGGACAGAGACTGCATCACGATGGCGGGGGCGGCAATGCGCAGGATCTCGCCGGTGAGATCGGAGGAGAAGCGGAAGCGGCGGGGAGAGAGGGGGAAGCTGTGGCGGATTCGCCACAGGAGGAAGAAGCCGATGCAGGCACCGGAAATCTGCCCGATTACCGTAGCCACGGCGGCTCCCACCACACCCATGTCAAAGATGAAGATGAAGATGGGGTCCAGCACAATGTTCAGCAGCGCGCCCGAGCCCTGGACGATCATAAACCCGGCGGGGTGGCCGGTGGACTGGAGGATGCGCTCACAGAGAAACTGCATGCAAAGGCCGATGGACAATCCGCAGCAGATGGTGAGGTAGGCAATGCCCGACTGGACCACCACCGGGTTATCTGAGCAGCTTTGGAAGAAGGGGGTGCAGCCCACCAGGGCAAAGATCAGGGCCAGCAGCCACACCCCGCCGTAGAGCAAAAAGCCGTGGCAGGCGGCATTGACTGCATCATCCAAACGGCCTTCCCCCAGCCGCTTTGCCAGGATGGCGTTAAAGCCCACCCCCAGGCCGGCGCAGAAGGCTACGATCATCAGCTGCACCGGGTAGGCGTAGGACAGGGCCAGAAAATCCAGGTCGCTGACTTGGGCCACATAGATGCTGTCCACCAGGTTATAGATGGCACCCATGAGCATGGAGAGCATAATGGGCGAGGACATGGTAAGCACCAGCTTCCGCACCGGCATGGTACCCAGGATGTTGTTGTGTTGTTCCATGAGATCTCGTTCCTTTCTTTTGGATAAAAAAACACGAGCTCCCCCCTGGGAGCCCGTGTGACCAACTGAATATCCATCCGTGGGGATCGACGGGCCCGTGGGCACGGATGGTGCTGTCTTGTGCCTCAGTATATCAGAATACCCCTGGACCGTCAAGGGCGTGAGAGGGCCTCACAGGGCCGGAGAGAGGCAAAAAAACGGCAGGCCGCAAACGGCCTGCCGTTTTTTGTTGATAAAGCAGATCAAGCGTGAGCGCCGGCGTGGGTAAGGGTGCGGCTGCCCTCCTGGGCGGCGGCACGGGGCGCGGCGGTCTCCTGGTGGGAGAGACCCTTGGCGTTGGCCAGCATCAGCTTGATGCGGTTTTCCTGGTTGATCTTTGTGGCGCCGGGGTCGTAGTCGATGGCCACAATATTGCTGGTGGGATAGTCATCCTTCAGCTTGCGGATCATGCCCTTGCCCACAATGTGGTTGGGCAGGCAGCCGAAGGGCTGGGTGCAGACGATGTTGTTGGTGCCGGAGTGGATGAGCTCCAGCATCTCGGCGGTGAGCAGCCAGCCCTCGCCCATCTTATTGCCGTCGCCCAGGTAGCCGTGGACCAGCTTGTGCAGATCCTGGAAGGTGCCGGGGGCGCGGAAGCGGCCGGAGTTCTCCAGAGCCTGGATCATATCCTTCTGGCAGCCCTCGATGTAGGACATAAAGGCCTTGCAGGCCGCCTTCTTGATCCACTTGCCGCCGTACAGGTCCACGTCGGAGACGCGGTTGTAGATCTTGAAGATGATAAAGTCGGTGAGGCCGGGGACCACAGGCTCCACACCCTCGCTGAGCAGGAACTTCTCCAGGTTGTTGTTGCCCAGAGGAGCGAACTTCACGTAGATCTCACCCACAATGCCCACCCGGATCTTGGGCTCGCCCTGGACGGGGATGGAGGCGAAATCATCGCAGATCTGGGCGAAGATCTTGCGCATCTGGGCGCGGCTCATACCCTTGCCCTGCTCAAAGCCGTTGACCAGCTGGTGGGACCAGGCATCGATCATGGCGTCGGTCTCGCCGGCATTGACCTCGTAGGGGCGAACCTGGTTGGCCACGTTGACGATGATGTCACCGTACATCATGGCGTACACCGCCTTGCGGATGAAGGGGAGGGTCAGGTTGAAGCCGGGGTTCTTCTCCAGGCCGGACAGGTTGACGGAGACCACGGGGATGTAAGCCATGTCGGCCTTCTCCAGGGCCTTACGCAGCAGATGGATGTAGTTGCTGGCCCGGCAGCCGCCGCCGGTCTGGGTGATCAGCAGGCCCACCTTATGGGGGTCGTAGCCGCCGTGCTTCACCGCGTCGATGAGCTGGCCGATGACCAGCAGGGCGGGGTAGCAGGTGTCGTTGTGGACATACTTAAGGCCCTCGTCCACGATGCCGCGGTGGTTGGTGGTGAGCATATCCACCTTGTAGCCCTGGTTTTGCAGCAGCTTCTGCATCATGCCAAAGTGGACGGGGAGCATCTGGGGCATCAGAAGGGTGTACTCCTCCTTCATCTCCTTCGTAAAGAGCAGACGGCCGGTTTCATCATACACAAGCTTAGCCATAGAGATGTTTCCTTTCTCAATATCAAACGTTTATAAGGCGGGGAAAACTTACTGGGCCTTGCGGGCCTCAATGGCGGCCATCAGAGACCGGATGCGGATCTTGACCGCGCCCAGGTTGCTGATGTCGTCGATCTTCAGCTGGGTATAGAGCTTGCCGCCCTGCTCCAGGATGGAGCGCATCTCGTCGCCGGTAATGGCGTCGATGCCGCAGCCGAAGGAGACCAGCTGAATGAGCTCCATGTCATCCTGGGTGCACACATACCGGGCCGCGTTGTACATGCGGGCGTGGTAGGTCCACTGGTTGAGCACATGGCGGGGGGCCTTATCCTCCAGGTAGGCCACCGCGTCCTCGGTGACCAGGATGAAGCCGAAGGAGGTAATGAGGTCGTTGATGCCGTGGTTGATCTCCGGGTCCATGTGGTAGGGTCGTCCGGCCACCACCAGGATGGGCCGGTCCTCAGCCCGGGCCTGCTCAATGTAGGCGCGGCCGGTGGCACGGAGATCTTCCTTGTAGGCGTCGTAGGCGGCATAGGCGGCCTTGGCGGCGGCCACAGTCTCCCGCTTGGGCACCTGGAACTCGTTGAAGAACCACTCGCTGGCCTTGCGCTCAAAGTCCTTGGGGCGGTGCAGGCCGAAGTAGGGGTTTAAGTAACGGACCTTTTTCAGGTTGGGTACGTTGGCGGCCAGCAGCTCGGGGTAGTAGGCCACCACGGGGCAGTTGTAGTTGTTGTCGCTGACGCCCTCGTTGAAGTTGTAGGGCATGCAGGGGTAGAAGATGGCGTCCACGCCCGCCTCCACCAGGGCCTCTACATGGCCGTGGAGCAGCTTGGCGGGATAGCACACGGTGTCGGAGGGGATGGTGCGCTGGCCCTTCAAATAGAGCTTGCGGGAGGACTCAGGGGAGAGAACCACCTCAAAGTTCAGACGGGTGAACATCTCAAACCAGAAGGGCAGGTTCTCGTACATGTTCAGGCCGAAGGGAATGCCGATCTTGCCCCGGGAGCCGTCTCCCTGGCCCTTTCCGTGGAGGGCGCGGAGCTTTCCGTACTTGTAGCGCATCAGGTCGGGCAGGTGGCTGGGCTCCTCGCCCAGGGGGCGGGAGCAGCGGTTGCCCGAGACAAAGCGCCGCCCACCGTCAAAGGTGTTGATGGTGAGGGAGCAGTGGTTGGTGCACAGACCGCAGGTGGCGGGCTTGGCCACGTGGGTGAACTTTTCCAGCGCCTTGGCATTGAGAATGCCGCTCTTCTCCAGATGCAGGTCACGAGCGGCCAGAGCGGCACCGAAGGCGCCCATGATGCCCGAGATGGTGGGGCGGGTCACGTCCCGGCCCAGCTCCTGCTCAAAGGCCCGGAGCACCGCGTCGTTGTGGAAGGTGCCGCCCTGGACCACGATGTGCTTGCCCAGGTCGTCGGCACTGGCGGCCCGAATGACCTTGTAGATGGCGTTCTTGACGATGGAGATGGACAGGCCCGCGGAGATGTCCTCCACGCTGGCCCCGTCCTTCTGGGCCTGCTTGACGCTGGAGTTCATGAACACGGTGCAGCGGCTGCCCAGATTCACCGGGTGCTGGGCAAACAGGCCCAGCTTGGCAAAGTCGGCGATGGAGTAGCCCAGGGCCTTGGCGAAGGTCTCGATGAAGGAGCCGCAGCCGGAGGAGCAGGCCTCGTTGAGCATGATGGAGTCCACCGCGCCGTTGCGGATTTTAAAGCACTTCATGTCCTGGCCGCCGATGTCGATGATAAAGTCCACGTCGGGGTTAAAGTGAGCGGCCGCCTTGTAGTGGGCTACCGTCTCCACCAGGCCAAGATCACAGGAGAACGCGTTTTTGATCAGGTCCTCGCCGTAGCCGGTGACCGCCGCACCCTTGATCTCAATGCGGTCGCCGCACATCTGGTAAATCTGCTTCAGCTGGGGAAGGACGACCGAGACGGGGTTACCCTGGTTGGACTGATAGTAGGTGTACAGCAGGCCGCCGTCCTCGGTGATGAGGGCCAGCTTGGTGGTGGTGGAGCCTGCGTCGATGCCCAGCCAGGCGGGACCCGCATAGGTCTTGATGTCCACCTCGGGGGGGCGCTTGGCGTTGTGCCGGGCGCAGAAGGCGCCGTACTCGGTCACATCCTGGAACAGGGGGAGCATGGTGTCCACCAGGGTGGTGGTGTCCACGCTCTCCTCCAGCTTTTTCAGAGCGTCCTCAAAGAGGACGGGCTCATAGTCGGTGGCGCACAGGGCCGCGCCCATGGCGGCAAAGCAGTCGCCGTCCTCGGGGAAGATGGCGTGCTCCTCGTCCAGCTTTAGGGTCTCCACAAAGCGCTGCCGCAGGCCCATGAGGAAGTGGAGAGGACCGCCCAGGAAAACGATCTTGCCCTTCAGCTCCCGGCCCTGGGTCAGGCCGGCCACGGTCTGGTCTACCACCGCCTGGAAGATGGAGGCGGCCACGTCCTCTTTCCGGCCGCCCTGGTTCAGGATGGGCTGAATGTCACTCTTGGCGAACACGCCGCAGCGGGAGGCGATGGGGTAGATTTTTTCGTGTTTCAAAGACAGCTCATCCAGCTCGTTTACCGTGACGTTCATCAGGGTGGCCATCTGGTCGATGAAGGCGCCGGTGCCGCCGGCGCAGGAGCCGTTCATGCGCTCCTCCAGAGCCCCGCCGAAGAAGATGATCTTGGCGTCCTCGCCGCCCAGCTCGATAACGGCGTCGGTGTCGGGGATGTATGTATTGACGGCGGCGGCGGTGGCGTACACCTCCTGGACAAAGTCGATGCCCGAGGCGTTGGCTACGCCCAAGCCGGCCGAACCGGTGATGACCAGCTTCACCTGCTTGCCCTGGAGCATCTCCTGGATGGAGTGCAGGGTCTCGCAGGCCCGCTCACGGGTCTTGGAGTAGTGCCGCTCGTAGGAGCGGAACAGCAGCTTATTTTGTTCATCCAGCACCACCACTTTTACCGTGGTGGAGCCGATGTCGATTCCGATGCGAAGACTCATATCAAACATGCTCCTGACATGCGTTCTAAACTGAACAGATTGGATCGTTCTATATGATACTTCCCGGGAAGGGGAAAAACAACAATTTTAACGCTTTCTTAACGCGTGGAAAGGGAGGAAATACGCCGTTTTAACGGTCGAAAATTGTGCATTTCTGCCCCGTAAAAACAATTTTTGATGAAAGAAAGAAAAAAAGTGAATTGGCGGAATGCACAAAAACCCCCGGCGGCAAAGGGCCGCCGGGGGTTTGAGACAGAGTGTGAAGATCAAGAAGTGCCGTCCACCTGGGCAGATGCGGGGTGACTAGCGGAACTGGGCGGAGTTTCCAGCAGAAAAACAAGGGTCCCAGAGGCATTGTAATCCTGAGAATTGTCCCCATAGATGGGGTACTGGGTGTAGTCCCCTGTGTTGCGCACAAAGGGGGTGTAACTGCCGGCAGGAATGTTTGTGATGGTGCCGTACAGGTCTCCGCCCACCACCCGCTGGCTGTACTCCGTCCCGTCCTCAGCCCGCAGGCCGAACTCCAGGGTCAGACCCGTCCGGGTGTAGGTGATCATGTAGGTAAAATCGGCCCCACTGGCGGGAACGACCACCGGGGTGGTCCCCAGAATCTCATCCCCGGGGACCAGCTGGTCAAAGGACTGCTCATGAGTCCAGTCCAGGGCAGGGGCGCTGTCCGACTGGTTCTGGTCGCCGAGCCAATCCTCATAGATGGCGTAGATTTTATGGGCTGTCCCAGCAGGGAGTGTCCAAAGGACGGGTTGGGTATCGCTCCATGTGTTATCGGTTCTGCCGCAGGAGAGCAGGCAGCCCCCTACCACCTCCTGGAGACACAGGAATAGCTCGTGCTCCTCGTCCAATGGGATGGTAAGTACGCCCAGTTCCTCTCCCATGGTCACACGGCCGGGGTCACTGACCTGGGCAATATCGCCCTGGGAGGTGAGAATCAGCTGGGTGATCTGGTCAATGACCGCCGGATCTCGGATGATACCCCGGGAGCTCATAGCGCTCATGGCCGCGTATTGGATGGTGTCGGTGTTTTCCAGGGCGGAATAGACGGTGTCAAAACTGGGATACTGGGCCTGCTCCTCACAGATGGTCTGGACCTGAGAGACGATGGAGTCAGGGATGACAATGGTATACCAGCTTCCTGCGTCCATGGCCCGGGCATACCACCCCTCCGGAGCATCTTTCAGCCACCAGGGAACGCCGTGGATAATTTCATAGGAGGAGGTGTATTGGGTCAGCCACTCCTCCATCTGGTGATCTTCCGTGTCATTGAGCAGCACACACTCCTCCACCCCAAGAAACAGCTGGGTCAGCTGATTCTTAAATTCCGGGTACTCCACCCGGGTGGTGGACTGGTTCCGCCCCAGCTGGGTCTTGAACAAATCCTCCAGCTGGAAGAGGGTGCCCTCCGGCAGGACGGCCAGGGGTTCGGTCCCGGCGGTGGAGTCGTCCAGCCGGGCCAGTACGTAGTCGCCCCCTTGCCCCACATAGAGATAGAAGGCGCTGGTATCGTTGTCATCCAGAAAATATACCGTGCAGCAGGACGAGGCCACGTCCTGAACACCAAGGTCCACGGAAGTTTCCCGGTCCCAGGCCTCCGCCTGTCCCAGCAGCTCCCGCACCTGGGACAGAAGGTCCTCGTCGGTGATGGGATCATAGCCGGTACTGGACAGGGACGGCAGGGAGAGGCTGACCGACTGGGCATCCTCCAAGCTGGAGAGAAATCCCTCCCGGCTGGGGGTCCGGTCCTGTGCTCCGCCTCCAAAGGTAAACACCACCGCCAGAGCCGCCACGCAGACCAGTGCAATAAAGGCCGTCTTTTTGGTCTGAGGGCGCTTGACCAGCTGGGCGATGCGCTCCTGGATGCTCCCCTTTCCCTCCGCCATGGAGGTGGAGCAGGACAGCAGATCGCCGGGGCGTAAGCTCCGTTGGGCCACCAGGGAGACCAGGGTGCGGCCGTAGGGAATGCGCTCATCCTCGCCCAGCACCTGGACCGCTCCCGCGTCGCAGGAGAGCTCTCCGTCCCGCTTGGACAGGGCCACCGCCAGCCACACCAGGGGATTATACCAGTGCAGCGCCAGGGCCGCACACCGCAGGGCGGACCAGATGTGGTCCTTTTGGCGGTAGTGGGTCAGCTCATGGGCCAGAACGTGGGCGCGGGTGGGGCTGTCCAGAGCCAGGCCGGGGGTGAGGTAGATGGAGGGGCGGAAGAGGCCAAACAGGCAGGGGGAGGGCAGACCCTCCACGGCATACACCGGCAGAGGACCATCCGCAAGGTCCACAGGCCGTCTCCTGCGGCGCAGCCGCAGGAAAAAGCGCAGGTTGGAGCACAGCAGCACCAGGGCCAGGATGACCGCGCCCATGGCCCACAGCCCCAGCAGAAGCTGGGCGGGGGAGAGCCACACCAGGGAAAAGACCGCCCGCTGGCCGTCAGCGGAGGGTTTGACTTCTCCAATATCACGGTCGGTGTGGAGCTGCCCCTGATCGTCAAAGGTCAGGTTGGGGGCCTGGCCGGTCGCCACCTCCTCCATAGAGTAGGTGGCGGGGAGCAGGGGAATGGTGGTCTGAGTGAGAGAGGTGGGCTTCGGGGTCAGATCGGCCGCGGTGGGGAGGTGGGGCGTGGGGAGCTGGAAGGGGAGCAGCAGCCGCACCAGCACCACCGCCCACAGGGCGTACTTCACCCGGGGGGAGATGCGCCCGCCCAGCAGGCGGCGCAGAGCCAGCACCGCCAAAATGAGCACCGACGAGGTGACAAACCATTGCAGCAGGGTGTTCATTGTTTCTCCGCCTCCTTCAAAATGGCGTACAGAGCATCAATTTCCTCCTGGCTGAGAGTTTTCTCCTGGGCCATGGCGGACACCATCAGCCCTACGCTGCCCTGGTACACCCGGTCCAGGAAGGAGCGGGTCTCCCGGCGTACCGCCTGTTCCCGCTCCAGGGCGGGGGTGTAGTACTTGGTGCGGCCCCGCACCTCTACGGTCACCAGGCCCTTGTCCTCCATGCGCCGCAGGGTGGTAATGGTGGTGCTCTTGGCCCAGCCTACCTTTTCGCTCAGGGCGGAGACCAGCTCCATCACCGTGCTGGGACTGTGCTGCCACAGGCAGTCCATCACATACCACTCGCTGTGGGTGAGGGTCTGTTCCATTCCGTCGCCTCCTCTCTTGGTTTACTTTGTAGACCTATTATATCCTGACTGGTCTACAATGTCAACCAAAGCAATAAAAAACCGGCGCGGGATGCCCCGCGCCGGGAAAAGAGGTTCGTTAACCTCGGAAAATCATATCGCCGGAGATCTCACTCAGGCTATGTACTCCGCACATGGCCATGGTGTCCTGGAGCTCGCCCTTGAGCTTGTCGGTGAGCACCTTCACGCCCTCGGCCTGGCCGCCGTACACGGCGGTGACATAGGGACGGGCCAGGATGCAGGCGTCAGCACCCAGAGCCAAGGCCTTGCACACATCCACGCCGGTGCGGATGCCGCCGTCCACCAGCACCACCATCTGGCCCTTCACGGCCTGGGCGATGGCGGGCAGCACACTGGCGGTGGCAGGAACGCCGTCCTGAACGCGACCGCCGTGGTTGGACACCACGATGCCGGCGGCGCCCGCCTCCATGGCCTTCTGAGCACCCTTGACGGTCATGATGCCCTTGATGATGAAGGGCACCTTTACGTACTCGATGATTTCCCGCAGCTCGGCCACCGTCTTGGAGCCGGCGGGGGGATTGAGGCCCTTCAGGAAGGGCAGGCCGGCCGCGTCGATGTCCATGGCGAACACCTTGGCGCCGGAGGCCTTGGCGGCGTCCAGCTTGGCATACAGGGTGTCCCGGTCCCAGGGCTTCACGGTGGGAATGCCCTTGCCGCCGTTGGCGCCGATGGCGGCGGCGGCCGCGGTAAAGACCTCAGGGTTGGTGCCGTCGCCGGTGAAGGCGGCGATGCCCGCCTGAGCGCAGGCGGGGACCAGAATGTTGTTGTACTCCAGGTCGTTGTACTTGTCCCCGTAGTGGAGATTTACCGCCCCCACCGGGCCGGCAAAGACGGGCAGGTCGTACTCCTGACCGAAAAAGTTGAATTTGGTGTCCACCGGGCCGTTTTCACAGATGGTATCCATGTTGAGGCAGATTTCCTGCCAGGCCTGGTAGTTACGTACCGCCACGGTGCCGGTGCCCTTGGAGCCGGGGCCGGGCATGGTGCTGCCGCAGGCCTTGCCGTTGCACACCGGGCAGGCCTTGCAATAGGGGCCGCTGCAGGTGCGGGCGGCGGCCAGAACTTCCTGATAGGTCACGAAAACCCCTCCTTTGTTTCTTCCCTCCGATTGTAAACCGGAGGGCGGGCTCCGTCAAGCGTTTCCGCGGTGTTCCTCCAGCCAGGAGAGCAGATCATCCAGCACCTCCGGGGCGTTCAGTTCATGGAACATCTCGTGGCGGCCGCCGGGGTAGAGGCGGAGCATCACATCCCGGCACCCGGCCTTACGGAACATCTCCACCACCTTTTTTACCCCCTTGCCCATGCCGCCCACCGGGTCCTGGTCGCCGGAGAAGAAGTACACCGGGGTGCTGGGGTCCATGCGGGCCAGATTATCCTTCCTGGCGATATACTGAAGTCCCCCCATCATGGCCTCAAACATGGACACGGTGGACTGATACTGGCAGTAGGGGTCCGCCAAGTAGGCATCCACCTGGGCCTCGTCCCGGGAGATCCAGTCGGCTCCGGTGCGGTTGGGGGCAAATTTCCGGTTGTAGGCCCCCAGGGACAGCTTGTCCACCAGGGGGCTGATCCCCCGGTGTCCCAGGCGGCGGCGCTCCAGCCCAGCCAACCACTTGCCCAGGGCCACCAGGGGAGCGCTTTCCTGGCCGGTGCCGGACAGGATGACCCCGGTGAGGGTGCCGGGGTAGTTGATGAGGTAGGTGCGGGTGAGGAAGGAGCCCATGGAGTGGCCCAGAAGAAAGTAGGGCTGATCTGGGTACTTCTCTCCCTGGAGCTTGCGCAGGGCGGCCACGTCACGGGTCACCAGGGACCAGCCGTCCTTCTCCCCGAAAAAGCCCTCCTCGCCCTGCTGAGCGGTCTTGCCGTGGCCCAGGTGGTCCTCGCCGCACACCAGATAGCCGTGCTCGGCCAGAAAGGCGGCGGCCCCCTCATAGCGGCCCATATGCTCTGCCACTCCGTGGACGATCTGCACCACGCCCCGGAGGGGGACCTGGGGGACCCACTCCTGGGCGTGGATGGCGTGGACGCCGTCGCTGGACGGATAGGTAAACTCCCGCAGCTGTGCCATGTTGCTACCCTCTTTCCGGCCTGAGAGCCTGTTTTTTCTTAGTGTACCCCTGAGACAGCTGCTTGGTCAAGGCACCGTAGCTTTTCTCCTAGGCCCTCCTGCAAGGAGTTCCGCCGCTTGCAAGCGGCGGAATAAAATGAAATCCGTCATTTCCGGCGACACGCTCGTCGGAAATGACTCTTCTCACGCAAGATGGGCCGACTTTTCCATCAGGAATCGAGGCACAGCTTGCGTGCAATTCTTCTCAAAAAAGTGGCTATGCCACTTTTTCGATTACTTTACATCTGCTCCAGCAGGGCCCGGATGCGTCCGGCCCGCAGCCGGGCGGTATGCTCCAGCTCCCGGAACAGCTCCCGCAGGCAGGGGTCGCCCGAGGTGCCTGTGGCCAAGTCGGACAGCTTTGCTGCCCGCTGCTGCTCCAGCATAAAGAGACTGCGCAGCTGCCAGGGGGCGGCCCCGGAGAGGGGGACAGCCTGGGATGCGGGGGTGTAGCGCTCCCCGGTGATGAGAAAATAGGCCGCGCACATCCGACGCTGGTCCTGGCCCAGGCTGGGCAGGAGGCTGCTGAGCAGCCGGGCGGTGCGTCCGCCGCAGCGCCGGGCAGCGGTCTGGTAGGTCTGGGAGAGGACGCAGGTCTCCTCCATCAGCTGCTCCAGACAGGGGGCGTAGCGCTCAGAATCGGGGCACAGGCAGGCGGGGGGAGAGGTCTGAGGGGGACAGGGGGATGCCGGGGACGTGGGAGTTTCCGGCGTTTCGGGGGACTCCGGGGAGAAGGCGGGTGCGGCGGGCCGGACGGGACTCAGGTCCTGGTCGGGCATGACCCGGCGCCACACCCGCTGAAAGGTGTCCTGGTCAAAGGGCTCCAGAGAGAGCCCGGGTGTTTTCTGCTTCATGGTTCTGCCTCCAAACATGTGGGATTTCTCCCTATCCTATGCCGTCGGGGCGGAAAGGGGAACGGAGCCTTGCCTGGAAGGCGGGTTTGTGCTACTATGGTGTCAATTTGAGCAAAATTTCAGGAGGAAGTTCGATGGAACCCTTAGAAAAAATTGAGCCTATCGCCAGCGTCGTCAACCAGCCCCACCAGTTCTCCTATGAGAACGGCATCTACGTCACCAAGGTGGAGCCCGGACGGGCGGAGGGCGTGTTGGAGGTGGGGCCGGACAGCATCAACCCCCACGGCATGGTCCACGGCGGAGCGTTGGCCACCCTGGCGGACACCGTGGGAGGCAGCTGTGCCTGCGCCACCGGCCGGCGCTGCGTCACCGCCGGCAGCAGCATGGAGTTTCTCCGTCCGGCCAGCGGCAAGCGCATTACCTGCATCGCCACCCCGAAAAAGGAGGGGCGCACGCTGTCGGTCATCCAGGTGGAGCTGTATAACGATCAGGGCAAACTGGTGGTCACCGGCACGTTTACCTTTTTCATGATGGAGAAAGTGCCCAAATAAACGGGAAATCTGGGGGAAAAACGGGAATCAGCCTTGACATTCCACCCGGGGCATGGTAGGATACACCCAATCAAATAAAAGGGATAGAGGCGCGGTTCTCATGCGTACTCCGGGACAAGGCCAGGCAGCCGTTACGGGGGAGAGGGTGAACCGCCGAAGGTCCCCACCGCCTGCCTGGGCGGCGGACCTGGGCCGCGGGATAAGATCCTGCGGACTGTCACTTTTGTGGAGCGCTATCCAGAGGTCCTCTTGCCGCGGTATTCTGCCGGGGGAAGGGGACATCCGGTTTTGCCATGGGCGCGCTTCGCGTTCATGGTTTTTTGTTGCGCAAGCGCACCGGGAGAGATGTCGTGTGTGTTGGTCATCCCGGTGGAAATTATTTTGGAGGGAAATGAGAACTATGAGAATGAACCGACGCTGGTTGGGTCGGATCGTGCTGGCACTGATCCTGGTCCTGACCTTGATGAGCGTGGCCTTTGCTGCCGGTAGCGGCAGTGAGCGGCCTATGGTGGAATGCCCCGACTGCAGCGGCTACGGCGTGTGCATGGAGTGCTACGGCACCGACCCCGCCTGTTCCGCCTGTGAAGGGACCAACGTGTGTGCCACCTGCGGCGGCGAAGGTGTGGTCCCCGCGGCCAGCAACTTCTATTCCACCGCGTTTGCCCTGCTGCCCCCTGTCATCGCCATTGCCCTGGCTCTGATCACCAAGGAGGTCTACTCCTCCCTGTTTATCGGTATCCTGGTGGGCGGCCTGCTTTACTCCAACTTCTCCTTTGAGGGCACCGTCCTTCACGTCTTTGAGGACGGCATCGCCTCCGTTCTGTCCGACAGCTACAACGTAGGCATTCTGATCTTCCTGGTCATCCTGGGCTCCATGGTGTGCCTGATGAACAAGGCGGGCGGCTCCGCCGCTTTCGGCCGCTGGGCCTCCCAGAACATCAAGAGCCGTGTAGGTGCGCAGCTGGCTGCCATCCTGCTGGGCGTGCTCATCTTCATCGATGACTACTTTAACTGCCTCACCGTGGGCTCCGTTATGCGTCCCATCACCGATAAGCACAACGTCTCCCGCGTGAAGCTGGCCTACCTCATCGACGCCACCGCCGCCCCGGTTTGTATCATCGCCCCCATCAGCTCCTGGGCCGCCGCCGTCTCCGGCTTTGTGGAGGACGGCCAGGGCCTGGCTCTGTTCATCAAGGCCATCCCCTATAACTTCTACGCCCTGCTCACCATCGTGATGATGATCTCCATGGTGGTCATGAAGGTGGAGTTTGGCCCCATGCTCAAGTATGAGCGCAACGCCATTAAGACCGGCGACCTGTTCTCCGGCTCCAACCCCTATGCCGGCCTCATCGAGGAGGACGCCGACGACAGCAAGGGCAAGGTTATCGACCTGGTTCTGCCCATCATCGTGCTGGTCATCTGCTGCGTCATTGGTATGATCTACTCCGGCGGCTTCTTCTCCGGCACTAACTTTGTGGATGCCTTCTCCAACTCCGACGCCTCCGTGGGCCTGATGCTGGGCTCCGCCTTCGGCCTCATTTTCACCCTGATTTTCTACTCCATCCGTCGCGCCATGTCCTTCCGTGACATGATGGGCTGCATCCCCGAGGGCTTCAAGGCCATGGTGCCCGCCATCATGATCCTCACCTTTGCCTGGTCTCTGAAGGCCATGACCGACTCCCTGGGCGCCACCGCCTTCGTGGAGTATGTGGTCAATGAGTATGCCAAGGGCTTTGCCCTGTTCCTGCCCGCCATCGTGTTTGTGATCGGCTGCCTGCTGGCCTTTGCCACCGGCACCAGCTGGGGCACCTTCGGTATTCTGATCCCCATCACCCTGGCCATCTTCCCCCTGGACGACCCCATGGGTGTGGTGTGTGTGTCCGCCTGCATGGCCGGCGCTGTGTGCGGCGACCACTGCTCCCCCATCTCCGACACCACCATCATGGCCTCTGCCGGTGCTCAGTGTGACCACGTCAACCACGTGTCCACCCAGCTGCCCTATGCCACCGCTTGTGCCTTCATCTCCTGCATCAGCTACGTGCTGGCCGGCCTGCTGATCCACTTTGGCGCCCCCGGTCTGCTGGCCCTGCCTATCGGCATTGTGCTGGTGCTGGGCTTCCTGTTCTTCATGCGCGCTCACGGCGACGGCGTGGAGAGCTGAGCCCCATACCATCGATTGCATAAAAAAGGACCCATCCAAACGGATGGGTCCTTTTTTGTGGTTTAATCAGGGATCTGTTCCGGAGCGGGGCCGCTGGGCTGGTGCTTTTTCCCCTCCTCCACCTTCTTCTCACGCTCGGCCAGGCCCTGAAGCACCTGGATGGCGTAGTCGATGGCGGGGATGGCGCTGGCGGTGCAGTACTGCCGGACTTGCTTGAGTTCCTTGATGGCCTGATGAGCGGTCATAGAACACACTTCCTCTCCCAAATATCTCTAACCATATTGTAGCACGAAGGGGGAGAGCGGTGCAAGGAAAAACCGGCCCGGACGCTTAAAACTCTTTGCGCTCCAGAATGCGGCAGGAGATGAGATAGGACGCTACCATTCCCAACAGGGGCAGGAGGGGGAGCAGAAGAAGGAAGGGGATGACGACGGCGTCGGGCAGCTCCAGCAGGAAGGAGAGGTTGTTCAGCATTCCCAGCTTGTAGGCGCCGAACAGGAGGATGATGGGCAGGAAGATGACCAGATAGAAGTAGGGGCGGGCCCGCTCCGGCCCCAGCTTATAGGTCAGGGGGAGCAGGATGTCACAGTAGAGAAGGCCCAGGGCCAGGGAGACCGTAACGGTCAGGCAGTTCTCCACCAGATTGGGGTCGTGGAAAAAGGCGGAGAGGACCAGGCAGGACACCAGGCCGAACAGGGCGGCAAACAGGGAGAGAAGGAGAGCAAAGAGATAGCGGGCCCCTGCCACCGCCCGGCGGCCCAGAGGCAGGGAGAAGGCGTACCGGTCCCACTTGGCCAGCTCATCGTAGGAGAAGGCGCTCAGAGGCAGCATCATAATAATGAGCTGTACCATGGAGGTGACAAAAGAGATGGGGAGGATCCCCAGGGCGGCCATGACAAAGTAGAACGCCAGAAACAGAATGTAGGTTTTGATGGATTTCCGCATGACCAGAAAATCCTTGACCATCAGGCCGGTCATACTTGCTCCCCCTTTCCAATAAAGAGCATGATGTCCTCCAGGGAGATGGGCTCCACCATCAGCTGGGGGTATTTTTTCCGGAAAACAGCCCGGTCGCTCACCAGGGCCTCGCAGCCATAGGAGCCCTTCCGCACCCGGACCAGATCTTCAGGCTGGATGGCAGAGAGTTGCTGGGCGGTGCAGGCCAGGCGGCCGTAGTTGTCCTGAATGACGTCCTTGGCTTCGGACAGCACCACACGGCCCTGGTGGAGATAGGTGATATAGTCGGCTACCTTCTCCAGGTCGCTGGTAATGTGGCTGGAGATCAGGATGGCGTGGTCCTCGTCCTGGATAAAGTTCAAAAACTCGTCCAAAATCTCGTCCCGCACTACCGGGTCCAGTCCGGCGGTGGCCTCATCCAGAATGAGCAGCTTGGGATGGTGGGCTAGGGCAGCGGCCAGAGACAGCTTCATCTTCATGCCCCGGGAGAACTCCTTGATGAATTTCCGCTCAGGCAGCTGAAATTTTTTCAGACAGGAGGCAAAGAGCGCCTTATCCCAGTTTTGATAGACCCGGGAGAGGATGGTGTGGATGTCCGCGGGGCGCAGGGTGTCATGGAAGTAGCACTCGTCCAGCACTACACCCACCTCCGCCTTGGCCTGCCGCTCCTGGGCAATGTTGTCATAGCCCATGAGGGTGATGGTGCCCGCGTCCCGGCGGATCAGATTCAGGATGCACTTGATGGTGGTGGTCTTGCCTGCGCCGTTTTCCCCGATGAGGCCCATGATGGACCCGCCGGGGAGCGTCAGATCAATATGGTCCAGGGCAAAGTCGCCGTAAGACTTGCAAAGGCCGGAGATTTCAATACTGTTTGTCATAATCAGTCACCTTGATACAATATGTTGAGCGTTTCTGTGAGTTCTTCCAGGGTGAAGCCGCCCTTTCGGGCCTCGTCCACCGCCTGGGAAAGAAGCTCCTCCACCCGGCGCAGCTGGGCTTCCCGCAGCAGCTCCCGGTTTTGGGGGGCCACAAAGCAGCCTTTGCCGGGGATGTTCTGCAAGAACCCCTCCCGTTCCAGTTCCTCATAGGCCCGCTTGGTGGTGATGACCGAGATGTGCAGCTCCTTGGCCAGCAGGCGCATGGAGGGCAGGGCGTCCCCCGCCGCCAGCGTGCCGGACAAGATCTGGCTTTTCACCTGGTCGGAGATTTGCTCGTAGATGGGTTTTCCGCTGGAGTTGCTGAGAATGATATCCATTTGGCGCACCATATAAACCGCCCGCCCCTGTCCGCCCTGCGCATGGGTCGGATGGAGTTTGCGGCTTTCCTTCCGTTATAGTGTATATATACTACATGCACAGTATATATGCTATATACACAGCTGTCAAGGGGAACGAGCAAAAAAAATTCCGCCCCGGTCCGGAAGAATGGACGGGCGGCTTTACAGGCTATGGGCTGCGTGTTATAATATCCGCTGCTTGGCCGGAAAACCGGCCGAATGTGTGAGAAATGGGAGAGAAAATAGACCATGAGAGTGGAAAATGATCTGAGAAATGATCCCATCCGCCCGCTGGTGCTGCGCATTGCCATTCCAAGCATGCTGGCCCAGTTTGTCAGCGTGCTGTACAGCGTGGTGGACCGGATCTACATCGGTAACATCCCGGAGGTGGGCAGTTTGGCCCTGGCGGGTGCGGGGGTGTGCGGACCCATCGTGACCATGCTGGGGTCGGTGGCCTTCTGGGTGGGCGTGGGCGGTTCGCCCCTGGTGAGCATCCGCCTGGGCGAGGGCCGGCGGGAGCAGGCCAAACAAATCGTGGCCAACGCCTTCTTGCTGCTGATCGTCATGTCTCTGGCCCTGATGGGGGTGGCCTATGCCACTCGCCGCCCGGCCCTGATGTTGTTCGGCGCCAGTTCGGAGACCCTGCCCTACGCCATGGAGTACTACTCCTGGTATCTGTCGGGAACTGTCTTTGCCCTACTGTCTACCGGTATGAACCAGTTTGTCATCTGTCAGGGCTTTGCCAAAAAGGGCATGCAGTCGGTGATTCTGGGTGCGGTGATGAACATTTTGCTGGACCCCCTGTTCATCTTCGTGCTGAAGATGGGGGTCAAGGGGGCGGCGGTGGCCACCGTGCTCAGCCAGCTGTGCAGCTGTCTGTTTGTGCTCCACTTCCTGTTTGGGCCGGTGCCCCAGGTGAGCATCTCCTTTGGCGGCTACCGTCCCCGGCTGATGGGCCGCATTTTGGCCACTGGTTTGACTCCTTTTCTGATCATTGCGGTGGATAACCTGATGATCATCGTCCTCAATGCCCTGCTTCAGCGCTACGGCGGCGAGAGCCAGGGCGACCTGCTGGTGGCGGCGGCCACCATTTCCCAGAGCTTTATGCTGGTGGTCACCATGCCTCTAGGCGGCATGACGGGAGGTACTGCCTCCATTTTGGGCTACAATCTGGGCGCTGGACAGCCCAAGCGCATCCTGGAGGCCCAGAAGTACATCCTGATCCTTGCGGTGGCGTACACCGGGGTGCTGTGCCTGGTGGGGCAGCTGTTCGCCGCCCCCTTCACCCGCATCTTTACCCCCGATGTACAGGTGTCCGCCCTGGCGGTCAACGCCATCCGAATCACCACCCTGGGTATCGTGCCCCTGGGCGTGCAGTATGTGATCGTGGACGGATTGACGGGAATGGGAATGATGCGCTACTCCCTGCCCCTGTCCGCCTTCCGTAAGCTGGTGTATTTTGTGGCCATCTTTGTTCTGCCTGCGGCTTTTGGCGCCATGGCCATCTTCTTCGCCGAGCCCATCTCCGACCTGATCCCGCCGGTGGTGACGGTGCTGTTTTACTGGCGCAAGATCCCCTGGCTCAAGCAGCAGGCGCTGCTCCACGGACAGCCGGAGAAGACCACTCAGGCCTGAGGCAGCGCAGTACGCAGGGCCTTGGCGATCTGGTCGGGGCAGGAGGTGGGCTTGCCGCCGCAGCGGATGCCCTCCATGCGGGCAATGGCGTCCTCTACCTTCATGCCTTCGATCAGGCGGGAGATCCCCTGGAGGTTGCCGTCGCAGCCGCCGATGATCTGGACGGACTGGATGATGCCGTCCTCCACCTTAATGGAGAAAAACCGGGAACAGACGCCCCGGGGAGTGTACTCAATCGTCATATCAATCGCTCCTTTTATATCTATGGAAATAGAAGAAAAGCGGCCCGGCTGACTGGGCCGCTTTTCCTCGTTATTATAGCAAATTCAGACAAAAAAATCTACAAGGGCAAAAAAAGACGGACCACAGAGATTCAGCTCAACGGTCCGTCTGGAAGGAAAACTATCATATTCTGCTCATTTCTACTACATAGGATACGGGGGTTGGGATATACTCAGGGAGAGAGGACGGATTTTATCAGCCCTCCCGGCGCTGGAGCTGAAGGCGGTCGGCAATCATGGCGATAAACTCCGAGTTGGTAGGCTTGCCTTTCACGTTGGAGACGGTATAGCCAAAATATTTTTGCAGCGTCTCCAGATCGCCCCGGTCCCAGGCCACTTCAATGGCGTGGCGGATGGCCCGTTCTACCCGGGAGGCGGTGGTGCCAAAGCGTTTGGCTACCTCCGGATAGAGGACCTTTGTGACGGCGTTAATAACATCCATGTCCTCCACCGCCAGGATAATAGCTTCCCGGAGATACTGATAGCCCTTGATGTGGGCGGGTACACCCACCTCGTGGATGATGGAGGTGACCATGGCCTCCAAGGAGCGGGCCGGCTCCTGTGAATTACTAGGGACCGCAGCAAATGTGGCTAGTTGGCGGATGCGCTGACATACCGCATTGGGCCGGCAGGGCTTGGACATGTAGTGATCGGCCCCCAGTGTGGCGGCCAGATCGGCCATTCCGCCGCGGGCATAGCTGGACAAAATCAAAATCTTGGGGCGATAGTCCAGCTCCATCTGAGACAGCCGCTCCAGCACCTCAATGCCGTCGATTCCGCCCAGGACGATCTCCATCACCACCACGTCGGGGCGCAGCGTCTGCAGCTGGTCCAGCAGGACCAAGCCGTCCCCGGTTTCTCCCACCACCTGCAGGTCCGGCTCGGCCTGGAGCATCTCGATAAATTGATGCCGGTACTCCTCGTTGGCGTCCGCTACCAACAGTGATACGGTTGCTTCCATGAATGTAAACTCCCTTCTTTGCAAGGCTGGCATTTTGACCGTGACACACACTGAATCGGTCAAATAAAATGTACCATAATCAGACAGTATGCGCAAGATATTTTTACCAAAAAATGGTAAACAAAAGTTCGACATCTTTCGACATGATTCGACATTTGCGGGAAAAACCAGCAGCAAAAGAGAAGAAAATGCTGCCCCGGACAGGAAAAGTTCCTCTCCGGGACAGCTGTGTTTTCGCGCCTGTTTAGGCGGCCTGAGCACTGCTTTGAGCGGTTTTTACCATGTTTTCTGCCAAAATGCCGTAGCCGCGGGAGGGCTCGTTAATGAGAACGTGGGTCACCGCGCCAACTAGCCGTCCGTCCTGGAGAATGGGACTTCCAGACATTCCCTGGACAATGCCGCCAGTGGTTTCCAGCAGATGGGGGTCGGTGACCTGGAGCATCAGGTTGCGGGTGTCCCCGTCGCCCTCCGGGTAAAGGGTGAGAATTTCGATCTCATACTCCTCCACCTGGTCTCCGGCAATGTTGGAGAGAATGGTGGCCTTTCCGGTGTGCACCTGGTCCCGGGAAGCGATCTCCACTCCCTGGCTGCTCTGGACCAATTGCTTGTCGTCCAGGGTGCCGAAGATACCCTGCTGGGTGTTGGCGTACAGGGTACCCAGGTCGTGCTGGAGGTCAAAGACTCCGTGCAGCTCTCCCGGCTCCCCGCTCAGGCCTTTTTTGACGTCGGACACCGTAGCCTTCATGATGCTTCCTGTCTCCAGGGGCATGAGGGTAGCGGTGTCCACGTCGCTGATGCCGTGGCCCAGGGCGGCAAATACGCCGGACTGGGGATCATAGAAGGTAAGGGTGCCGATACCGGCCATGGAGTCCCGCAGCCAGACTCCCAATTGATACGCGCCCTCCTGATTCTGCACCGGCTGTACGGTAAGCTGGAGCGCTTTTCCTTCCCGCTGGACCTGGAGGGTCAGAGACTCTCCCTGCTCCTGGGCCATCAGGGCCTGGACGCCCTCAATGGTGTTGACCTCCTGGTCATTGATGTGGGTGATCACATCGCCTGCCCGCAGACCGCCTTCCCGCCCGGGGGAGGAGGCGCTGTCCGTGGACTCCACATTGGACAGGCCGGTGACCACCACTCCGTCCGAAAAGAGCTTAATTCCAACTGCCCGGCCCAGCGGGATAACCGTATCGCCGATCTCCACCGAGCCGGCGTAAGCGGCGGCGTCCCAGGCGGGGGCGGCCAGGGCCCGGTCTCCTGACAGGGTCAGCACCAGCAGCAGACAGGCTGCCGCCGTCCAAATTCCGCCGCCCAGCCGCCGGTGTCCGGGCGTTTGTTTCGTATTTTCCTGCAAAATTTCACCCCCATGTCAATTTTGCGCGGCAACTTTGCCGCCTTAGACAGTATGGACGATTTTTTTGCAGTACAAACAGGGCGCAGATTCCAGAGCTGCCAAGTCATATTTTTCAAGTACAAAATCCACGGGGCATTGTGGTTTTTTCCGCGAAAATCTTTGCCTTTTTGGGAAAAAATGAAAAAAGCCTGCCGCGTTTTACGCGGCAGGCTGAGAAAAAGAGTTAGCGTTTGAACAGGCGGCTCAGCAAGCCTTTCTTGCCCTTTTTGCCCTTGGCGGGGCGGGCGGCGGGCTCCTGGTAAGTGGTGCCCAGACCCTCCTCCAGGAACACGTCCTGGCTGGAGCAGGGGGCGGTGCCCGTCTTTCGGGGGCCCCACTGGCCGTCGGGACCCAGCTGGCGGGCCTTTACGTTGTCAGAGACCAGCACGTCGCAGATATGGAAGATGGAGCGGCGCACCTGGGGGTCCAGCACCGGGCAGGCTACCTCCACGCGGCGCTCTGTGTTCCGGGTCATAAAGTCGGCGGAGGAGATGTACAGATCGGCGTCGTCTCCCCGGCCAAAGCGGTAGATGCGGGTGTGCTCCAGATACCGGCCCACGATGGAGAAGATAGAAATGTGGTCGGTGAGACCGGGAATGCCCGGCCGGATGCAGCAGATGCCCCGCACGTTCATGACCACTTCCACCCCGGCCTGAGAAGCCTGGGCCAGTTTGTCGATGAGCTTGCGGTCAGTAACGGAGTTGAGCTTTAGGAAGATGTAGCCCTGGGGACCCTTTTTGATCTCCCGGTCCATCAGCTCCATCACCTTGTCACGCAGCTGGAAGGGGGAGACCAGCAGCTGCTTGTAGTCACCATTCAGGTTGGCGATGGCCATGTTGCGGAACAGGACCGCAGCATCCTCACCCAGCTCGGGCCGGGCGGTCATCAGGCACAGGTCGGTGTACTGCTTGGCGGTCTTTTCGTTGTAGTTGCCGGTGCCAACCTGGGTGATGTACTGGATCTTTCCCCGCTCCCGGCGGGTAATAAGGCAGATCTTGGAGTGGACCTTGAACCCTTCCGTGCCGTAGAGAATGGTACAGCCCGCCTCCTCCATGCGCTCGGCCCACTGGATGTTGTTCTGCTCGTCAAAGCGGGCCCGCAGCTCCATGAGCACGGTGACCTCTTTGCCGTTTTCGGCGGCGGCACACAGGTACTCGGCCAGCTTGGCCTTGGAGGCCAGGCGGTAGATGGTGATTTTGATGGAGAGCACATTGGGGTCAGAGGACGCCTCGCGCACCAGATGGAGGAAGGGATCCATGGACTCAAAGGGGTAGAACAGCAGGGTGTCATGGCGCAGGATCTGGGGCAGGATCTTCTCATCCTGGCGCAGACAGGCGGGGAAACGAGGGGTATAGGGGGGATAGCACAGGGCGGATTTGCTCTCCGGGGGCAGCAGTCCCTCCAGGGAGAAGACGTAGTTCATGCGCAGGGGGCATTTGGAGAAAAAGACCTGCTCCCGGCTCAGCTTCAGCTTGCTGCACAAAAACTCAATGGCCTTCTCGTCCCGGGTGCTGCTCTGGATTTCCAGACGCACCGGAGCCAGACGGTTGCGCTTTTTCACAATCTTGCGCATGTGCTGGCGGTAGTCCTCGTCCACGTCGTAGGCCTCGTCCTCGGGGCTGATGTCGGCGTTGCGGGTGACGGAGCACACCGCTTTGCCCTGGACGCTGAAGGTGGGGAAGAGCTTTTTGGCGTACTCCAGCAGCACGTCCTCGGTGAGGATGTACCGCAGACCCCGCTCCCGTAGGACAAGGCTCTGGGGGATGGGGATGAGGCCCAGGGCCTCCTGGCCGTCGCTCTGCAGGCTCAGCACAATGTTAAGCACCTTGTTGGACAGGTGGGGGAAGGGATGGCGGGAATCCACAACCTGGGGAGAGAGGATGGGCTGCAGCTCGTCCCGGAACCAATTTTCCACCTGCTTGCGCTCCTTGGTGTCCATCTCCTCCATGGTCATGCGGCAGATGTTGCAGGTGCGCAGCCGCTTTTCCAGCTGGTCCACCACCTTGTCCCGCATCTTGTACAGCGGGGTGACCGCTTGATAGATGGCAGCGAGCTGTTGGTCCGGGGTCTGGCCGGTGCGGGCGTCGAAGTGAGGCTCCTTCACCAGAGTCAGGTCGCACAGGGAGCCCACCCGGATCATAAAGAACTCGTCCAGGTTGCTGGTGAAAATGGCGGCAAATTTCAGCCGCTCCATCAAAGGTACGCTCTCGTCCTTGGCCTCCTCCAGCACGCGTTCGTTAAACCGCAGCCAGGACAGCTCACGGTCCTGGGTATAGCGGGTATCCACGATTTTCGGCATACAGTGATCCCTCTTTCTTTCGATCCAAACACATACCATTCCAGTTGAATGGCACGGTATCCATACTCCATTTCAGTATACCACAGCCAGGTTAAAAAGTTGAGAGCCTTTTTGTAAAATGGAAGAAAAATCCCCCTGGGACCGGATGATGTCCGATCTCAGGGGGGAAGAAAAACAAGTTACCGCTCGCACTTCCAGAAGGCCACGGAGTAGGGGGGCAGCTCGCTGCCGCCGCCGAAGTCGTGGTCCTTGCCGGTAATGAGGTCCACCGCACGGCCGCAGTTGGCGTTAAAGTGGGCCACATAGGGCTGGGAGTCGGCGTTGATGGCCACCAGTACCCGCTCCTTGTCGGTTCTGCGCTGGAAGATGGTCTGGCGGTTGGTGAGCACCACGTCCTGGAAGTCGCCGTGGCACAAAGCGTCGCTCTCCCGGTGGGCTTTGGCCATGGCGGCGATGAGGTCGGTGAGCTCGTTCCACTCGGGCGCCTCAAAGCAGGGACGCAGCTCGTCGTCGCTGCCGGGCCGCTTCTCACCCTTGGCGCCCCACTCGCTGCCGTAGTACAGGCAGGGGATACCGGGCATGCCGAACATCAGGCCGTAGATGAGGGGCAGGTGGCGGGGCTCCTGGAGAATGCTGGCCACCCGGGTCACGTCATGGTTATCGCAGAAGCACAGCAGGTGCTTGCCCTTGTAGAGGGTCCAGTTTTCCGGGCCAAACTGCCGCTTCAGGCTGTGAACGATCTCAAAGAGGTTCATGGAGTTGAGGCTGGAGTAGAGGCCCTTGTAGCACTCATAGTTGGTGCAGCTGTGGAGCATCTGGTCGTTGACCCACTGGTTATAGTCCCCGTGAAGGGTCTCGCCCACCAGGAAAAATTCCGGTTTCAGGCCGTTGGTAAACTGGCGCAGGCGGCGCAGGAAGTCGTGGTCCAGGCAGTAGGCCACGTCCAGACGCAGTCCGTCAATGTCGTACTCCTCCACCCAGGAGCGCACGCAGTCCAGCAGGTAGTCCACCACGGCGGGGTTGCGGAGGTTGAGCTTTACCAGCTCGAAGTGGCCCTCCCAGCCCTCATACCAGAAGCCGTCGTTGTAGTTGGAGTTGCCGTCAAAGTGGATGTGGAACCAGTCCTTGTAGGGGGAGTCCCACTTCTTCTCCTGCACGTCCTTAAAGGCCCAGAAGCCGCGGCCCACGTGGTTGAACACGCCATCCAGCACCACCCGGATGCCATGGGCGTGAAGGGTCTCACACACCTTGGCGAAGTCCTCGTTGGTGCCCAGGCGGCAGTCGATCTTCCGGTAGTCCCGGGTGTCGTAGCCGTGGCGGTCACTTTCAAAAATGGGGGAGAGGTATACCGCGTCCGCCCCCAGACGCTGAATATGGTCCGCCCAATCGGCGATTTTGCCGATGCGGTTGACGGTGACGCCGTCATTTTCCTTTGGGGCTCCGCAGAAGCCCAGGGGGTAGATCTGGTAAAACACACTATTTTCCGCCCACATAAACATCTTCCTTTCTTTCCAGGGGAAATGAACTGTTCCTATTTTAGCACAAGAAGCCCCCGGTGAAAAGGGAGAATTTTTGTTGGTTCTGCACAGAACAAAATCAAAGGCCAAAGAAAAAGCAGATGAGGCCATAGATCACGCTGGCACTCACCCCAAAGACCAGCACCGGCCCGGCCACCACGAACAGTTTTGAGGCGGTGCCGGTGATATAGCCCTCGCTTTTAAATTCCAGGGCGGGGGAGACCATAGCGTTGGCAAAGCCGGTGATGGGCACCAGGGTGCCCGCCCCCGCCCGCTTGGCCAGCTTGTCGAAGAGCCCCAGGCCGGTGAGCAGGGCGGAGAGAAAGATGAGGGTCACCGATACGGCGATGCCCGCGTCGTCCCCGGAGAGCCCCAGACTCTCATACAGATTGCGCAGCACCTGCCCCAGGGTGCAGATGGCGCCCCCCACGAAGAAAGCCCACAGCATGTCCCGCACCAGGGGGGAGGGGCGGGCGTGGGCCTGAATAAGCTGATTGTATTCCTGTTTGCTGATGTCCAAGGATGACCGCCTCCTTTTTTGCCAGCATGCCCAAAAACAGGAGAAATATGCGGTTTGTCCTCTTTTTCTCAGAAGGGGGACGTGCTATAATGACCACGAAAACCACGCGGGAATGCGGCACAGACGAGGAGGAGACGGTCATGGCGTTGGATACAGAGAAATTGTTGGAGCAGGCGTCCCAGGCGGTGCGGGAGGCAGGAGAGCTATTTGCCCGGCGGGACATGGCGGGGCACATCCGTCAGAAGGGAGCTACCGACTTTGTCACTCAGGTGGACCTGGAGGTGCAGTCCATGCTGCAAAAGCGGCTGGCGGAGATCGCCCCGGAGGTGCAGTTTATGGGGGAGGAGAAGGATAACTCCCAGGTGGACCTGTCGGGGGCGGTCTGGGTGCTGGACCCGGTGGACGGCACCACCAACCTGATCCACGGCTACTGCCACAGCGCGGTCTCTCTGGCCCTGGCCGAGGGGGGCGTGGTGACTATGGCCCTCATCTATGACCCCTATGCTGGGGAACTGTTTACCGCCCGGAAGGGACACGGGGCCTTCTGCAACGGACAGCCCATCCAGGTCAGCGGGGCCCGGCACCTCAGTGACAGCCTGGTGGACGTGGGCACCAACCCGGGCGAGCGGCACCTGGCCGACCGTACCTTTTCCTGGATGCGGGCCATCTACGACGCCAGCCACGACGTGCGGCGCATCGGCGCGGCCTCTATCTGCCTGTGCTATGTGGCCTCGGGCCGGATCGACGGCTATGTGGAGGGTGGCCTGAAGCCCTGGGACTTCGGAGCGGGGATGCTCCTGGTCCAGGAGGCGGGAGGCATGGTGACCACCGCCGAGGGAGCGCCCCTCACCCTCAATGGTCCCAGCAGCGTGATGGCGGCCAACGGCCACATCGGTCCGGAGCTGCTGGAGCTCATCAACCGGTAACGAAAAAGGGATCTGCCTGGGGCAGATCCCTTTCTTTATCCCTTTTGATCTTGCAGCATGGCCTCTACCTCGTGGCGGGGACAGCGCCAGTCCCCCTCACCACGGCGGTAGTAGGTGCCCGCGTAGGGGTCGCCGCCGATGTAGACGGGGCGGTATTTCTGTGAGGCACGGGGAACAAAGATGGCCACAATGGCGTTTTTCCCGCTGCGGAGAATCTGCACGTCCTCCGGCTGGAGGATGTTGGCGCTGACCACGGTAGGGTCATTTACCATGTCCCAGAACTCGTCCACCAGCTCCTGGGGGTCGAAGAGGGGCACAGAGTAGAGCGACTTGTCCGCCCCCTCGGCTACCCCCAGCAGGATGACGCCCCCCAGGGTATTGGCGAAGGCGGAGTAGGTCTCCCACAGGCTGTGGGGCAGGCCGCCCTGGGCCCGCTTGGCCTCAATGCGGTTGTCCTCCTGATACTCCTCCAAAAAGTCCAGCTCGTCCAGCACAAAAACCGCCCCCTTTTTCTCCAGTATACTCGGAAGAAAAAGGGGGCGCAAGGCGTTATCGCCAATTTTTTTGGGCAAAATCCAGGGCATTCTGCCAGAAGATCTTCTCCACCAGGGGGCGGCACAGGCCGCGGTCCATCAGGTACTTCCCCAAGGCGGGCACCTTGCGGCAGTCGTCCAGACAGGGGGGCAGGTCGGCCCCGTCAAAGTCGGAGCCCAGAGCCAGACAGTTCTCGGCCCCCAGCTCCAGGAAGCGGCAGATGTGGCGGTACAGGTCGTCAAAATCGGCCTCTTTCCCGTCCGAGCGTAAAAACGGACTGTAATAATTAAGACCGATGATACAGTTTCGCATCACCATCTCTTGAATTTGCCAATCCTCCAGATTGCGCCGGTGGGGACAGATGGCCCGGGCGTTGGAGTGGGAGGCGGCAAAGGGCTTTTGGGCGGCGTCCAGCACGTCCCGGAATCCGGCGTCGTTGAGGTGGGATACGTCAACCGTGATGCCCGCCTCCTCCAGAGCCCGGACCGTCTCTTTGCCCAGGGGGGTAAGGCCGCGGTCGGTCTCGTGGCCGGAGCCCAGAACGTTCTCCCCGTTCCAGGTGAGGGTGAGCATCCGCACCCCGTCCCGGCGCAGCTCCTCCACATGCTCCAGCCCCGCCCTCAGCAGAGAGCCGTTTTCCACCGTCAGCACCAGGGCGGTTTTGCCCTGCTCCCAGGCGGCAGATACTTCCCGGGCCGTGGTGCAGGCCAGGGCCTGACCCTGGCAGCCCTGCACCTGGCGCTGAAAGCTGCGGCGGTGATAGCGGTAGTAGCCCAGGGCCTCCTGGGGCGTGAGGCCGTCTGGGACAAAGACGGCGCAGCACTGGCACCAGGGGATGGCCCGGACCTTGGACAGGGCAAAGGCGGAACAGGGGTCATTCAGGGTATCCCGGCAGCGCAGAGGGCTCATGAAGGCGGTGAGGGTGTCGCAGTGGAGATCGAACACAGACATGGGGGATTCTCCTTTCCGGTTTTCCACATTCTATGGCTCCGGTGTGGAAGGTTATCCCTCGCCGGGCTTTTTCATGGTGAGGCTGATGCGCTTTTTCCCCTCGTCCACCGACAAAACCCACACCGTTACCACGTCGCCCACCGACAGCAGCTCGCTGGGGTGCTTCACCCGCCGGGGCAGCTTGCTGATGTGGACCAGGCCGTCCTGGTGAACGCCGATGTCTACGAATGCGCCAAAGTCGATGACGTTGCGCACCGTGCCCTGGAGCTCCATGCCGGGCTTTAAATCCTTGGCCTCCATCACGTCAGTGCGGAGGATGGGGGGCGGCAGCTCGTCGCGGGGGTCACGGCCCGGCTTCATCAGCTCCTTGATGATGTCGGCCAGAGTGGGCACACCCGCCCCGCAGATTTCGGACAGCGCCTCCAAGCCTTTCTGCTCGGCACGCTGCTTGAGCTCTCCAATCTGTCCCTTGCTCACGTCCTCCAGGGTGTAGCCGCAGGCAGTCAGCAGCTTCTCGGCGGCGGCGTAGCTCTCCGGGTGGACCCCGGTGTGGTCCAGCACGCTCTTGCTCTCGGGCACCCGAAGGAAGCCCGCGCACTGCTCAAAGGCCTTGGGGCCTAGCTTGGGCACCTTCAAAAGCTGCTTGCGAGTGGTAAAGGCGCCGTTCTCCTCCCGGTACTTCACCACGTTTTTCGCTGTGGTGGCGGTGAGGCCGGATACCCGCTGCAAAAGGGAGGGGGAGGCGGTGTTGGCGTCCACCCCCACCGCGTTGACGCAGTCCTCCACCACTCCATCCAGGGCCTCGCCCAGCTGGGCCTGGGGCATGTCGTGCTGGTACTGGCCCACGCCGATGGCCTTGGGGTCGATCTTCACCAGCTCGGCCAGGGGGTCCTGGAGCCGCCGGGCAATGGACACGGCGCTTCTCAGGTTCACGTCAAACTGGGGGAACTCCTCGGCGGCCAGCTTGCTGGCGGAGTAGACGCTGGCCCCTGCCTCACTGACGATCATGTAGGAGACCCCGCCCCCCAGCTTCTGAATGAGCTCCACCGTCATCTTCTCCGTCTCCCGGCTGGCGGTGCCGTTGCCGATGGCGATGTGCTCCACGTGGTGCTTCTTCACCAGGGCGGACAGTTTCTGGATGGCCTCCTGCTTCTGCCGCTCTCCATAGGTGGGGTAGACCACCGCCGTGTCCAGCACCTTTCCGGTGCCGTCCACCACTGCCACCTTGCAGCCCATTCGGTAGCCCGGGTCCAGACCCATGGTCACCTTGCCTTTGACCGGGGGCTGCATAAGCAGGGGCTTCAGGTTCAGGGCGAACATGTGGATGGCCCCCTCGTTGGCCTGGTCGGTGAGGTGGCTGCGGATTTCCCGCTCCAGAGAGGGCTCCAGCAGGCGGTCGTAGGCGTCGTCGGCGGCAGCCCGGACAAAGGCCATGGAGGGCGCGCCGGGGACCAGCACTGCCCGGCGCACGGCCACGTGGGCGGTCTCCACGTCCAGCTCCACCGAGACCTTCAGCACATCCTCCCGCTCGCCCCGGTTGATGGCCAGCACCTGATAGCCCTGGATGCGGCTCACTGGGCACTTAAAGTCGTAGTAGAGGCGGTACACCGTGTCCTCCGGCTCCTTATCCGCCGCCTTGGACACCACCACGCCCCGGCGGAGAAACAGCTCCCGCAGCGCCTTGCGGATGGCGGCGTCATCGGAAATTTCCTCCGCGATGATATCGTTGGCACCCTGGAGGGCATCTTCCACCGTCTCCACGCCCTTCTCCGGGTCGATGAAGTCGGCGGCCGCCTTCTCGGGTGCGGGGCAGTCCCGGCCTTGGGCGAAGAGCAGCTGGGCCAGGGGGGCCAGGCCCTTCTCCCGAGCGATGGTGGCCCGGGTGCGCCGCTTCTGCTTGTAGGGGCGGTACAGATCCTCCGCCTCGGCCAGGGTTTTGGCCGCGTCGATGGCGGCGGAGAGCTCGTCGGTGAGCTTGCCCTGGTTTTCAATGGCGGTCTTGATCTCCCCCTTGCGCTGCTCCAGGTTGCGCAGGTACTGAAGCCGCTCCGCCAGCTGACGCAGCAGCTGATCGTCCATGGAGCCGTGGAGCTCCTTGCGGTAGCGGGCAATGAAGGGGATGGTTGCCCCCTCGTCAATGAGAGTGACCACGTTTTCCACCTGTTGGGCAGGGCGGCCCAGCTCGGCGGAGAGAGTTTCGATGATTTGATCCATGGAAAACGCTCCTTTTTCTCCGATTACCACTTAGTGTAGCGAAATAGGGAAAGAAAGTCCAGAAAAAATTGAGACGGGGCGATGGGAGCGTGGTATAATAAAACAATCACAAGAAGAGAGGAAGAGGACTATGCGGGAGCTGAGCCAGATCGACCAGGAGCTCAGACAGGTACGGCGGGACCTGGACCGGGCCGGAAAGCTGGATGCCATGCTGGCCGACCTGGGGAAGCAGCACCTTCAGCGGCGCAAGGAGGCGACGGAAGCCTTTGAGCGGCTGAACCGGGCGGAAGAGAAGGAGGCCTTTCTGGCTTCTGGCCGGGAGGCGGAGCATGAGACCGGAAAGCTCCGCCGGGACAAGCAGGAGGTGGCCCAGGCACGGGCCCGGTATGAGGAGGCGGAATGGGACTTACAGGACCTGGAGGACCGCCTGTGGGACGTAAAGGAGGAGCGGGCCGGACTGGCAGAGCAGGAGAGCCGGTACCAGGCCCTGCTGAAGGAGAAGGAGCAGTATCTGTGCTGCACCGGCAGCGGCCAGGTCCATCGCCTGGTGGAAATTGCCCGGGAGCTGGGGGCGACAGACCGGCGGCTGCGGGAGGGCCGGGAGGCCCTTCAGGCGGGCAAGGAGGCCCGGGAGCGGCTGCGGGAGATGGTGATCGTGCTGGAGCAGACCAAAGGCCGGGGCTGGGATATGCCGGGAGGCTATATGAACCTCCACGCGGTTCAGTCCTGTGCCCGGGAGGCCCGGGGAGCATTGAGCCGCCTGCGCACCGAGCTGGCCGGACTGCCCCCGAAGGACCTGCCTCAGGTGGATCTGGAGGGCTTTTCCGCCTTTGCCGATTATTTTATGGACGGCCTGTTTACCGACCTGTTTGAGTCCAGTGGAGAAGATCGGGTCCAGATTGGGGTGGACAACACCCTGTGCGAGGTGGACACCCTGGTGAAGGCACTGGAGAAGGAACTGGAAGAACAGGAGAAGACGAAAGATGATCTGAGCCGGGAGCGGGAGACGCTGCTGGCCGGAGCGTAGAGGAGGAAGAAACCATGAAGGAGTATCAGGCACAGCTGGAAACCTTGCAGAAATGGATTGACGAGAGCAAAAAGATTGTCTTTTTCGGCGGGGCAGGGGTGTCCACCGAGAGCGGGATTCCCGATTTCCGCAGCGTGGACGGCCTGTATAACCAGCAGTACAAATATCCTCCCGAGACCATCCTCAGCCGCAGCTTTTTTGATCGGGACCCGGAGGAGTTCTACCGCTTTTACCGCAACAAGATGCTCTGCCTGGACGCAAAACCCAACGCCGCCCACAAAAAGCTGGCCCAGCTGGAGGCGGCGGGCAAGCTTCGCAGCATCGTGACCCAGAACATCGACGGCCTGCACCAGGCCGCCGGAAGTAAGCGGGTGTGGGAGCTCCACGGCAGCGTGCTGCGCAACCGCTGCATGGCCTGCGGGAGGGACTACCCCGTCTCCGCCATCGCCGACAGCCAGGGGGTGCCCCGGTGCAGCTGCGGCGGCATCATCAAGCCCGACGTGGTCCTCTACGAGGAGAGCCTCAGCTCCCGGGTGCTCCAGGGGGCGCTGAGCGACATCCAGCAGGCGGATATGCTCATCATCGGGGGCACCTCCCTGGTGGTCTACCCCGCCGCCGGGCTGGTGAACTACTACCAGGGTCATCGCCTGGTGCTCATCAACAAATCGCCCACTCCTCAGGACAAGAACGCCGACTTGGTGCTCTCCGGCCCCATCGGAGAGATTTTGGACCAGATTCAGGGATAAAAAATTGGCAGGTCGTTTGACCTGCCAATTTTTTTATTCTTAGCGTCGGCGGTGGGGACGGCTCATGGCAAAGCCCATAGCCGCGCCGCATAGGCCGCCCACGATGTGGGTCAGCTGGGAAATGTTGTCCTGGGCGGTGACGGCGTCCACGATTTCGCCGCCCAAATACAGGATGACCACTACGATCAGGGTCAGAGGGATGGAGCCGTTGCGCATCCCCGCCAGAGAGGAGAGGACGATCATCATAAAGACAATACCGCTGGCCCCAAGCAGGGCGGTGGCGGGGAAAAAGATAAACTGCACCAGCCCGGAGACAAAGGCGGTGATCACGATGCAGCCCAGCAGCCGCTTGCTGCCGTATTTCTCCTCCAGAGGCGGCCCTACCACCAGAAAGAGCATCATATTGCTCATAAAGTGGGCGTAGTCCGCGTGGCCCAGCACATGGGTGAACATGCGCAGATAGGTGAGCGGATCGGTGAGGGGGGCGCGGTAGACGGTGAACAGCAGCCATGTGGTTCGCTCTCCGGTAAACTCACCCAGAGCCAGCGCGCCCAGGGAGAGCAGGAAGAAGGTGAGCACCACCGGAGAATTATATTGAATTCGCAGCTCTTTCACGTCAGTGGTTCAGCACCCGCACCCGAATCATGCCGGGGATGGCCCGCAGCTCGTCAGCCACCGCGTCCTTGATGCGGCCGTTCAGGTCCACCATGGTGTAGGCGTAGTCCTTTTTGGACTTGTTGGTCAGGTTCTCCACGTTGACCCCCTCCTCAGAGAGAATGGAGGTGATCTTGGTCAGCATGGCGGGGATGTTCTTGTGAATGAGGCACACCCGGGAGATACCACTCCAGTCCTGGTGGACGTTGGGCAGGTTGACGGAGTTTTTGATGTTGCCGTTGATGAGGTAGTCCTTGAGCTGGTCGGCGGCCATGCGGGCGCAGTTTTCCTCGCTTTCGGGGGTGGAGGCGCCCAGGTGGGGCAGGGCGATGACATTGTGGACCAGGGCGATCTTGTCGTCGGGGAAATCGGTGACATACTTGGCAACCCGTCCGGACTCCAGGGCGGCAATCATGTCGTCGTCGTTGACCAGGCCGCCCCGAGCCAGATTCAGCACCCGCACCTGGCCTTTCATCTTGGCGATGGCCTCGGCGTTGATGAAGTCCTTGGTGTCGTTGGTGTAGGGCACGTGGATGGTAATATAGTCGGAGACCTTGTACAGCTCGTCCACGTTCTTGACCACGTGGACGTGGCGGTCCAGGCGGAGGGCGGCGTCCACAGACAGGAAGGGATCATAGCCGTACACGTCCATACCCAGATCCAGGGCGATGTTGCACACCAGCGCGCCGATGGCGCCCAGGCCGATAACGCCCAGGGTCTTGCGGTAGAGCTCGGGGCCCACAAAGGCGCTCTTGCCCTTCTCCACCGCGGCGGCCAGGTCTACGTTGGGGGTGTGGGCCTGCTCCTGCACCCACTCGGCGCCGCCCAGAATGTCACGGGAGGCGATGAGCAGGGCGGCAATGACCAGCTCCTTCACCGCGTTGGCGTTGGCGCCGGGGGTGTTGAAGACCACGATGCCGTTCTCGGAGCAGCGGTCGATGGGAATGTTGTTGGTGCCGGCGCCCGCCCGGGCGATGGCCCGCAGAGCGTCGGGAAAGACATAGTCGTGCATGGCGGCAGAGCGCACCAGGATGCCGTCCTCGTTTTCTACGTCATTACCCACCTGGAAGCGGCTCTTGTCCAGCTGGTCCAGGCCGGCGGAGGAGATCTTGTTCAGGGTTTTGATACGATACATAATTATAACCTCGAATCTAGCGTGATTTCAAATTTATATGTCTATGTGCTGAGACCGCGGGCCACGCCCGCGGTCTCGGGAAAATCAATTGTTCTTATCGAAGGTCTTGATAAAGTCACACAATTTTTCGACGCCTTCCACGGGCATGGCGTTGTAGATGGAAGCCCGCATGCCGCCGGTCTTGCGGTGGCCCTTCAGGTTGGTGAAGCCGGCCGCGGCGGCCTCCTGGACGAACTTGGCGTCCAGCTCCTCGTTGCCGGTGCGGAAGGTGACGTTCATTCCGGAGCGGGAGCCCTTCTCGGCGTGGCAATGGAACAGGCGGGAGTTATCCAGGGTGTCATAGAGCATGGAGGAGCGCAGGGTGCGCAGCTTCTCCATTCCTTCCACACCGCCCTGCTCGGCCACCCAGTCCAGGGTCAGTCCCAGCATGTAGATGCACCAGCAGGGGGGAGTGTTGTACATGGAGTCCTTGTCGATCATGGTCTTGTAGTTCATCATCAGCGGGGTATAGGGCAGCTCGTGGCCGGCCAGATCCTCCCGGATGATGACCACCGTCAGACCGGCGGGGGCCATGTTCTTCTGGGCGCCGGCGTAGACGATGCCGAACTTGGACACGTCCACCGGGCGGGAGAGAATATCAGAGGACATATCGCACACCAGAGGCACACTGCCCGTCTCAGGGACATACTGCCACTCGGTGCCGTAGATGGTGTTGTTGGCACAGTAGTAGAAGTAGCTGGCGTCGGGGGACAGCTTGAGCTGCTCCTGGGTGGGGATGTAGCTGTGGTTGCGGTCGCTGGTGTCGGCGGCGATGTTCACGGTGCCGTACTTGGCGGCCTCCTTGGCAGCGATGCCGGCGAAGTTGCCGGTGACGGCGTAGTCAGCCTTGCCATTGGGGCCCATCAGATTCAGGGGGATCATGGAGAACTGGCCGGAGGCGCCGGTCTGCAAGAACAGGATCTTGTAGCCGTCGGGCACATTCATCAGGCGGCGCAGCTTCTCCTGGGTCTCGTCAAAAATCTGCTGAAAGACCTTTGAGCGGTGACTCATCTCCATCACTGACATGCCGCTGCCGCGGTAGTTGGTGATCTCTGACCCGGCGCGCTCCAGGGCGGAAAGCGGGAGCATGGAAGGGCCAGCGGAGAAATTGTAGACACGCTCATTCATTTGGGAGAACCCCTTTCATTTTCAAACTCATTCCGGGCAGCTCGCCTGCCGGAATATTGTTTATTATAGTAAAGGGGCAAAGTTGTGTCAATCCTTGCGGGAAAGAAATCTGGTTTCAAACGGTTATGCTTGGGTCTGGATGGAGAAAGAGTAGGTCAGATTCTGTGTCTCCCCGTCAATCGGAAACATGTACGGCCCGTAGACCTCGTAGCCTGAGAAATCCATCTTACAGATGATGTCCCATCCATCGATGGTCCAGGTGCGCTCTCCGGCAACGGTCTGCTGCAACTCCTGGTCAATGGTACCCAGTTCCTTGCCGGGCAGCAGCTCTCGCTCCCCCAGCAGGGCATGGAGGGTGCGTACGGCGTAGACGGAGGGGAGTTCGTATACCGGGGCTGGCTGCGAGGTGGAGATGGAGAAGGAAACCTGGGTGAGCTGACCGTCTTTTTCCGTCAATTGGTAGGTGGGAGGTTCTATGCCCGTGACGTGGAGCACCACCGCGTTGTGGGTGGTCTGATACCATCTCCCATCGGCTCTCAGCTTTTCCCCCGGAGAGCCGGGGGCGCTGGCGTAGGTAAGCAGATGGTTGTAGTTGTCCGCAAACTCCTTTGCCGTGAGAGAACCATGGTGCCAGGGAGTGGCAGCCACCAGAGAGCCCAGCAAGGCAAGGGCGATGATGGCCACATAACAGCCCGCATAACCCACGACCCGCAGTATGCTGCCCCGCTGCTCAAAGAAGGGAGTCCGGCCGCCGGAGGGGTCGGACCAGCTCTCATCATCCAGGGCCCAGGGCTGGGATACCTGATGTCTGCACCGCTGAAAGGATAGAATCAAGGTGACCAGCGAAACAAGAGGGACCATCAGTCCCAGGCCAAAGAGCACCACCCGGCTGGTGCGCCAAAGACCGTCCCAAAAACCGAAGTAGCTGCCATCTGAGCGGGTCAGCTTCAAACCGAAGAGGGCCTTGCCCGGGGTGGTGCCGAAGAAGTGGAGAAAGGCCGCCTCCAGCACGCACATCAGGCCCAGAGACATGATAACGCTCAGAATATTTTGTTCAGTGGAGGGGGACAGAATGTTGGCCCGGAGCACCGCAGACAAAAACAGCTCCCACAAGGTGAAGCATAGCGTATAGTCCAGTGTCCGGGCAAAGTACCGCCGCCAGGGACAGCGGTTGCCCAGCGTATCCGACGCGTCCCGCACGGGAGGGAGCTCCGCGGAGAAGGTGGGGTTCCAGAAGAGGTAGCGCTCCGGCTGGAGACTATCCCAGCTGGGCCGGTCGGCCCGCAGCTGTCGGTACAGCTCCAGGGCGTGCTGGGTCTGCGCGTCTTTTTTCTCCAGAGCGGCCCCTACCTCAGACAACACCTGCTCCAGGGAGCGCGTCCCCTGCTCCAGGGCCTGGATGTCCTCCAGAGAGCAGTCCAGCTGCCGCAGGAGCTTAATTTTCAACAGGGTGTCCAGATCCTCCTGCCGGTAGTCCCGGTAGCCGTTGGCCGCCCGGGCGGGGTGGATGAGCCCCAGGCTCTCATAGTAGCGCACATTGGCGCGGGGCAGGCCGGTAGCCTCCTCAATTTCTCGTATGGTCATAAAGGTGCTCCTTTCCCAATATGGTCCTTTCTGGTGCCAGTATAGGGTATCAAGTTCCTTTACAGTCAAGACTTTTTTCTCGTTTTGATACTTTTATCATAACAAGGACGGGAGAAGATGGCAATAAAAAACCGCCCGCAAAGCGGACGGCAAATGAGAAACCTGAAACGGAAAAAAGCCATCTAACGGAGCACCCACTGGAGCATCAGCAGCAGGCCAAAGCCGGGGACGCCCAGCACGCCCAAAATGAGGGCATTGACCAGATTGACACCCAGGGAGACTCCGATGAACTGTCCCACCTGGCTGAACAGGGCCAGTACCGCCAACCCCACCGCCGAGCGGGCGGCTAGGCGGAAAAGCCGGCCAAGGGGTCGGTGAAGCAACGCCAGGATGGAAAGGGCCAGCAGCGCTACCGCCAGCCAGGGCACATCGGGGGCGGTCATGGGGCGTACTCCAGCTCCTTGACCCGGCGCAGCAGATAGTCGTACCGGGACTGAAGAGCCTTGATCTCAAAGACATAGGACTCAATGAGGTCGCTGTCGCACACGGTATTGAAGCCGCCGTAGGCCTGCTGGATCTGGGTGCGGGTGCTGGCCAGGGAGGCCAGAAGCTCCCGCCGCTCCGCCTCCAGGGCGGCGGACTGTCTGCGCCGGGACAAAAAGGGGCGGGCCGGCTGAGCCATGGGAATTCCTCCTTTCGTACACTGCTAGGATATGCTTAGTTTGGACAATTATTCCAAGGCCTAAACAAAAAATGGACCTGCCCGAAGGCAGGTCCATAACAGAGATTTGGTTAAGCCAATACGTCCTGGCACAGGGTCTGGAGTACGGCGGCAAATTCCGCCCGGGTCACAGCGCCTGTGGGGTCCAGCACCGTTTTGCCGCCCGCGGTGCGGCCGGCCAGCAGGCCCTCGGACACCGCCCACTCCATAGCGGTACGGGCCCAGTCGGCCACCTTGGCCTCGTCAGCATAGACGCTCAGGTCGGCGCGCTGGGAGGTGGGGATCTTCTGGCTTTGAGCGTACAGGAACAGAGTCAGTGCCATCTCCTGACGGGTCAGACCCTGGTCAGGTGCAAACTGCTTGGGACTGGTACCGGTCATCAGCCCCTGACTGGTGACCCAGGAGACGGCGGCATAGCTCCAGTGCTCCTGAGGCACATCCTCGTAGTGGCTGATGGTGCTGTCAGGCTGACCGGCGATGTTGTAGAGGGTCTGCGCCAGCATAGCCCGGGACAGCTGCTGATTGGGGGAGAAGGTGCTGCGGGTGGAGCCGGAGAGCAGCCCCTGAGACACCACATAGTCCACCGCGTCATAGTACCAGGCGTTGGGGGAGATATCCCGGAAGTCGGCAGCAGAGGGAGCGGGCAGTTCATCATAGAGGTGCACATAGTAGCACTGCTCATACTTCTTGTTGTCGCTGGAGGACTGGTAGGCGATGGTGAGCATATACAGGATGGAGTCGGCCTGGGAGGTGGAGCTGCTCAGGTCGGAAAGATAGCTGGCGCTGCCGGCGGTAGTGCGGTCCTGAATGGCCGCCTGGCCCCGGGAGAGCAGATCATTGCCGGTGATGGAATAGGTGCGGCCCTGGGTCAGCTGGGTGGATACCCCGCTGCTGGCGCTGGTGAGGGTGCCGTCGGTAGAGAGTACGTCGCCCACCGGACGGTCCTGGCCGCTGAGCAGCTCATACACGCCGTCCCCGTTCAGGTCGGTGAGGTAATCCACCGTCAGCGAGACCTGCTGGGCCTGGGGGGTGAGCTTGAAGGTCATATCCTTGGTCAGGCGGTTGACGGGAGTGACATAGTCCATGGACTCCACCTTGGTAAAGGCGTTGGAGCTGTTCCGGCGATACAGGGCCAGATCCAGGTCCAGGGTGGGAGAGTCGGAATTTTTCGCAGAGATGGCGACCTTTACAAAGCCTCCGCTGGCCAGAGGGTCGGCGGCCAGGGCGGGGACCCCCAGCGTGAGGGTCAGGGCAAGAATCAAAGCGGCGGTCAGACCGCGTTTTAAGTGCAGTAACATAGGAACTCCTCTCAAACATGTGATAGCATTTCCGCCCAAAAAGGCGGAGAACCAAACCGGGATAAACCTGGTTTTGGGTGGGATATCAGAAAGTTTTACCTTTTCTTGAAAAAATATTATACCGGAAGGGAGGAAAAAATGCAAGGAGGAAGTGGCTGGCATCCGTTTTCAGGGGTGGCACCCGGTGAAAACAGGAAAGTAAACTAAAATAAAAAACGGTTGACAATCCGAGAAAGGGAATGTATACTGTTCTCAAATTAGGTTTACGTTTTGTGGAGAAAGGAAGGAACTACAATGACCCAATCGCCCGCCCCCACCGCCAGCAGCCGGGGAAAAATCTATGTGATGTCCATGATCGCCGTGATGACGGCGGTGACCTGCGTGCTGGCCCCCATGTCCATTCCCATTGGAGAGGTGCCCATCTCCTTTACCAATCTGGTGATCTACTTCACCCTCTATCTTCTGGGGTGGAAGCGGGCCTCGGTGAGCTACATCGTCTATATGCTCATCGGCCTGGTGGGCGTGCCGGTGTTCTCTGGTTTTGCCGGAGGGCTGGGTAAGCTGGCCGGTCCCACCGGCGGCTACATCATCGGTTTTTTGCCCATGGCGGTGATCGCCGGTCTGGTCATCGACCACACCCACAGCCGCATTCTTCAGCTGCTGGGTATGATCCTGGGCACCGCGGTGTGCTACGCCCTGGGAACCGCCTGGTTCTGTTTTTCCACCAATACTGGAGTGATGGCAGCCCTGTGGATGTGCGTGATTCCCTTCATCGTGGGGGATCTGGTCAAAATGGCGCTGGCCATGACCATGGGCCCCATGATCCGGGGACGGCTGGAGAAGTCGGGCTTGCTGCGAGTTTAATTAGAAATAGAAAAAGGAGTGGACAATGTCCACTCCTTTTTTGTCGTTACAGCAGCTTTTCGTAGCAGTTGAGATCCTCCGGCAGGAAGCCCTGGAAGAGGAAATGGCTGGTGCCCGCAAAGCGGTAGCCCAGACGGGGGTACATGGTGTTGGCGGGCTGGTTGTTCACGTAGGTGTCCAGCCGAATGACCCGCTTGCCCTGCTTGCGGCAGTGCTCTTCGCAGAAGGCCACCAGCTCCCGGGCCTTTCCCTTTCCCGACCAGGCGGGGTGGATGACCAGGGTGTGGATGACCCCCACCTCATCGTCCTCGGCGGCGTACTGCCAGGGGATATCCGCGTACTCAGGCAGCTGCTCCCCGTTGAGGTTGACGCAGCCGTACACCTCTCCGTTCTCCTCTGCGGTGAAGAGGGTGCCCGCCTCCAGGGCGGCACGGGCGGTGTCCTGGGTGGGATATTTGCCCCGCTGCCAGTTGGTAAAGGAGACCGGGCGAGCGTCCTCCTGAGCCAGAATTGCCTCGTAGATGGCGGCGATGGCGGGCAGGTCCTGGGGCTGAGCGGGACGAATCATGGCAAGGCCTCCTTCTTGATCAATACCGGGGCACCCAGCTGGTAAGGAACCACACCGGGAGCAGCCAGGTGATAAGGAAAATGAGCAGGTTCAGGGGGGACAGGGAACCGAAGGCAGTGACGGCGGTGAGGTAGTAGGCCAGCAGCACGCCCACCGTGGAACCCACGCAGGTGAGGATGGCGCCGAAGCGGGTGGCCCGGCGCAGGCGGCGGGCGCCTACCACCATGTCCGCATAGGGGACCAGGCCCTCCCGGCATAGTACGCCGGTGAGGATGGGGTTGTGGGGCTGCTCCGGGTCGGACAGCTCCCGGCGGCGCTCCACCGGGGGGAAGTCCATCTTGTCCGAGGCCAGCTTGAAGCGCTGGTGGAGCATGGCGGGGATGATATTAAAGTCCCGAGTGGCCAGCACCGGGCCCACCTTCTCCCGCAGCAGGGCGTCCAGAGAGGGGAACACTCCGTCAGGCAGGCTGTAATTGAGAGCAAAGATACCGGCCAGATCCCCGTCGATGGCGCAGAACACGGCATTTTTCACGTTCAGGCCCGGGGGAAGGGGGACCTCCATCAGGTTCATAAACGAGGCGGAGCCCACCAGCACCTGATAGCCGCGGATGTTGGCGGACAGGCCGCCGCCCTCGTAGCAGCACAGGTGGTCGGCCTGGCGGAACAGGCCGCCCTGGGCCCGCAGCAGGTCGTAGAAGAGCTTGGTTAAGCCGCTGCCAGAGTCCCGGATCAGGGTGGCGGTGTAGCTGAGCACCCGCTCAATGGAGTAGTCGCCAAAGACCTTGATGCCGTTGAACTCCACATAGCCCGGGGGAAACAGGTCGCCGTCGGTGATGAGGGCCCGGTCTCCCTTCCGGGTCTGGGCCAGTCCGGGCCAGCCGGCCAGGGCCGCGCCGGTGTGGGAAAGGCGGCGGGTGAGCTTATGGAAGGGCCGGCCGTAGACCAGGGCGCTGCCGAAGGCGGCAGCCGAGGTGAAGGTGGCCGACAGACACCACAGAAGGTATTCCGGCCGATTGGCGGCCGCCGAGGCCAGCAGAGAGAACAGCAGGCAGGCCAGCAGCAGAATGGGACAGAAGCGGCGGTAGATCCGCTGGGCTCCGTCGTCGGTCTGAATCTGGCTGCCAAAGCCATTGGGGACGCTGGACCACTTGCAGTAGGTATCCCGGCCGTTCCACTTGCCCTCGTCCAAGGTAAGCAGATAGGGCTCCGCCGCCGCAGCGGCCGTGCGGCAGGCCAGACGAAGTCCGCATTTTTTGTGGTAGGCCCCGTGGGTCAGGAAAAACAGGCCCACCAGCACAGGGGCGGTGTAGGGCAGCTGGCCCTCCCGGTTTTGTACCATGGCCAGCACCAGACCGTCGGCCAGGGTGAAGATGACAGACAGGGCACTCAGGGTATCCATACCCACTTTGCCGTGGAAGGCCCGGGCCAGCCCGGTAATCAGCACATCCACGGAGAGGAGAAAGCCCGCGCCCAGCAGGCCGCAGGCGATCCAGACCTGGATCTGATAGTCGTCCAGAGGGGGCAGCCACACATAGTTGAGGGCGGGCACCACCAGCTGGACAATGGAAACCACAGCCAGCAGGAAAATAAGCAGGGAGCGCAGGCGCAGTCCCTTGAGGCCCTTTCCGTATGTACGGGCCAGCTGCTGGGGGGCAATGTCCTCGGGCATGGGCTCCTCCCGCCGGGGGCGGTGGAGCAGGCGGTAGAGCAGGCTGGGGGTCGGGGGAACGGCGGGCTCATCCTCCTGGTCTGTGCCGGGGATCAGCTCCTCCAGACGGCGGATCTCCTCCTCGTCCATCTCCTCCGACTCCTGGAACATCTGGTCGGCATACCGGTCGGCCTTGCGGCCCAGACGCTTGAGCAGAGAGGAGAGCAGGCTCTCCTCCGGGGGAAATTCCACCACGCCGGAGTCGTCCTCCTCGGGTGTTTCCTCTTCCTCCTGGGGCTGGGGAGACTCGGACTCGTCCTCTTGGGAGGCGTCCGTTTCCTCCTCCTGGGGCGGCTGGTCCGGGTCAGAGGGGGCCTGGGGCTGGTCCGATTGCTCCTCTCCCTCCGGCTCATCCTGAGGCTGGGCTTGGCGGCGGGGGAATGCCAGCACCTTGCCCTCGGGCTGGGAATCCAGGGGGGAGTTCACAGGGACGGCGGTGCGCACGGTGCTGCGCCGGGTGCCGTATTCCGCCAAAATATCTTCCAGAGAATAGATTTCTTCCGAGGACTCCTGGGTGGGCTGCTTGGGATTCTCCGGGTCGGTCTTATTGGGTTTTTCTTTGTCACGCTGGCGCATAAGCGGCTCCTTGGTGGTGGTTCTTCGTGAGAGTAATTATCCGCCCACGCGCTGCCGCACCGCCTCATAGAGAAGCACGGCGGCGGCGGCCGAGGCGTTGAGAGAGTTGATCTTGCCGAACATGGGGATGGAGACGGTGAAGTCGCAGTTCTCCGTGACCAAGCGGCCCATGCCGTCTCCCTCGCTGCCGATGACGATGGCGGCGGGGCCCTTCAGATCGGCCTGGTAGAGGGAAGTGGTGCCCTCGGCGGCGGTGCCGAAGATCCACACGCCCGCCTGCTGCAGCTCCTTCAGGGCGGCTACCAGGTTGGGCACTCGGGCCACCGGCACGTGGGCCACCGCGCCCGCGGAGGTCTTGGCCACCACGGCGGTGAGACCCGCGGAGCGGCGCTTGGGGATGATGACCCCGTGGGCTCCAGCGGCGTCGGCGGTACGGATGACCGCGCCCAGGTTGTGGGGATCGCTGAGCTCGTCGCACACCACGATCAGGGGCTTTTCCCCCTTCTCCTGGGCGATGGCCAGAATGTCGTCTACGGTGACGTACTCCCGCACCGCGCACAGGGCGATGACGCCCTGGTGGGAGTGGGTGCGGCTCATGCCGTCCAGCTTGCGCCGGTCGGCGTCCACCACCACGATGCCCTTTTCCCGGGCGGTGGAGGCGATATGGCCCAAGGTGGCGTCGGTCTCGCCCTTGGCGATGAAGATTTTGTCGATGGTAACGCCGGCGCGCAGTGCCTCGATGACCGCGTTGCGGCCCTCGATCACGCCGTCGCTTTCCGCCTCGATGGGGGCGGAGCGGCGCAGGGGGGGACGTTTATTCATAAAATGAAAACCTCCAAAATGAGCGGTAAAAAATCAAAATGCGATACAGAATATACTATACCATATTTCGTACCCTGAGGGAAGGGAAAAATTGTGCCCCGGCGGCAGGGTTTCACAGAAAGTTTACAGCACTCTTTCTTGTTTTTAAAGGAAGAGTGTGGTATAGTAGTGACTGCTAATCGACCATGGACTGGGGCAAAAAGCTCCGGTTCCCCATTTTTTTGTGTCAACAAGCGACGGAGGTATTCTCATTTGAAGCCAGATAAAAACAATAAAAACAGCAAACGCAATATGATTGGTCTGGTCAGCATTATCCTCTGGGCCCTGTTTTTCACTATCCTGCTGCGCAGCTGTCAGTCTGCCTATGAAAACGCGGACACCATCCAGGTGCCCTATACCACCTTTAAACAGTGGTTGGTAGAAGACAAGATCCAGAAGGTCAATGTGGAAAGCAGCCAGTACACCTTTACCCTGCGGGAAGGGGTGACGGTGGAGCTGCCCAAGGACGAAAGCAGCCAGAGCCAAAACTGGATGAACTCTCTCATTCCCTCCACACAGCAGCAGGAGGACGTGAAGTATGTCACGGTCCCCTTGGCCGGGGTGGAAGATACCGAGCTTTCCGGTTTGCTGCAGGAGCACACGAAGGTGTCCTATACCGATCCGGTGGATGGCTCCACCTACCTGCTCAGCCTGTTCCTGTCCTACATCCTGCCTCTGGTAGTGATGGTGGGCCTGATGCTCTTCCTGTTCCGCGGCGTGGGCGGCAAGGGCGGTATGGGCGGCCTGGGCGGCGTAGGCAAGTCCAACGCCAAGGTCTACGTGGAGAAAAAGACCGGCGTCACCTTCCGGGATGTGGCCGGCCAGGACGAGGCCAAGGAGTCTCTCCAGGAGATCATCGACATCCTTCACAATCCCCAGAAGTACACCGAGATCGGCGCCAAGCTGCCTAAGGGCGCGCTGCTGGTGGGCCCGCCGGGCACCGGCAAGACCCTGCTGGCCAAGGCGGTAGCCGGTGAGGCGGGGGTTCCCTTCTTTTCCATCAGCGGCTCCGACTTTGTGGAGATGTTCGTGGGCGTGGGCGCCAGCCGTGTCCGTGACCTGTTCAAGGAGGCCGCCAAGATGGCCCCCTGTATCATCTTCATCGACGAGATCGACACCATCGGTAAATCCCGCGACAACCGCATGGGCGGCAACGACGAGCGGGAGCAGACCCTCAACCAGCTGCTGGCTGAGCTGGACGGCTTTGACCCCAGCAAGGGTATCATCGTTCTGGGCGCCACCAACCGGCCCGAGGTGCTGGATAAGGCGCTGCTGCGTCCCGGCCGTTTTGACCGGCGCATCACCATCGACCGGCCCAACCTGGCCGGCCGTCTGGCCACCCTCCAGGTGCACACCCGGAAGATCAAGCTCTCTGAGGACGTGGATCTGAAGAAGATCGCCCTGGCGACCGCCGGATGCGTGGGCGCGGACCTGGCTAACCTGGTCAATGAGGCCGCCCTGCGGGCCGTGCGCCACGGCCGCCGTCTGGTGACCCAGGAGGACCTGCTGGCCTCCTTCGAGTTTGTCATCGCCGGCAGCGAGAAGAAGAATTCCGTGCTCACCGAGTTTGAAAAGAAGCTGGTTGCCTATCACGAGGTGGGCCACGCCATGGTGGCTTACAAGCAGAAGAACGCCGAGCCGGTGCAGAAGATCACCATCGTCCCCCACACCGAAGGCTCTCTGGGCTACACCCTGCTGATGCCCGAGGAGGACAAGACCAACCTGCGCACCAAGGAAGAGCTCATGGCCAAGATCACCGTGTCCATGGGCGGCCGTGCCGCCGAGGAAGTGGTGATGCACACCATGACCAACGGCGCCTCCCAGGATATCCAGGAGGCCACCAACATCGCCAGGAACATGGTTGCCATGTTCGGTATGAGCGACGAGTTCGGCATGATGGCGCTGGGCTCCGTCCGCAACCAGTATCTGGACGGCGGCTACGGCCTGGACTGTGCCCAGGAGACCGCCGCGATCATGGACAAAGAGGTCAAGGTCATTCTGGACCAGTGCTACAAGGCGGCCGTGGAGCTGCTCAAGGACAACCTGGAGGATATGCACAAGGTGGTGGAGTACCTTCTGGAGAAGGAGACCATCACCGGCGGCGAGATGGTGGCCATCATCGAGGGCCGGGACCCCGCCCTGGTGGAGGACGCCTACGCATCCACCCACGCCAAGGCCAAGCCTCTGCCCGGGGATATTGAGCCTCCTGCCAAGAATATCCATATTGTCAGTGAGGAAATTAAACCCCCTCTGCCTCCCAAGGAGGACGAGGAGAGCGGCACCAAGCCGGAGGATGGTTCTGACAATGCTTCCGACAAGCCGGAGGAGAAGCCCCAGGCAACGGAGGATGACTCCAAGCCCGAGAACCCCCAAGAGTAATAAAAAACGACGGAGCATTTGCTCCGTCGTTTTTTTATCTTATGTAATTTTCATTACAGAAGGATAGGCCTTACAGACACCGGCGGTAGGTGCGGGTGATCTCCCGCAGCTTGCCGGAGACATAGGGGTTAAAGGCGTCCATCCGTACCCGCCAGGACCAGTTGTGGTCGCCGGCAGTACCGGGGGTGTTCATCCGGGCGTCAGCCCCCAGGCTCAGCACATCCTGGAGGGGGGCCATGGCCAGATAGCTGCCCGAGGCCCAGGCACCGGCAATGAGGCCCCAGCCCAGCCCCTCATCCTCCCGCAGGCGCAGGTACTGCCGGGCGAAGCGGGCCTGGTCGGGGTTGCCCTGGGTCAAAAACTCCATAAAGGTGGGGGTGTCGTGGGTACCGGTGTACACCACGGAGAATTTTTCACAGTTGTGGGGCAGATAGGCGCTCTCCCCCAGGTGATCGAAGGCAAAGACCAGCACCTTCATGCCGGGGATGCCGCAGGTGCGCACAAACTTCAGCGCGTCGGCGTCCAGGTCGCCCAGGTCCTCGGCAATGAGCTCCAGCTCGGGAGCGGTGCGCTGGAGGACCTTCAGCAGCTCCATGCCCGGGCCGGGCTCCCAGTGGCCCTCCTTGGCGGTCTCCGCGTCGGCGGGGATGGACCAGTAGGTGTGGAAGGCACGGAAGTGGTCGATGCGGATGGCGTCGTAGAGCCGGGCACACCAGGTGATGCGCTCCCGCCAGAAGTTGAAGACCCCCTTCTTGTTGCCCTTCCAGTCGTACAGGGGATTGCCCCAGAACTGGCCGTCGGCGGTGAAGGCATCCGGGGGCACGCCGGCCACATTGGCCAGGTGGCCGTCCTCATCCAGCTGGAACAGCTCCGGGTGGGACCAGCGCTCCACGCTGTCGGCGGACAGGTAGAAGGGAATGTCGCCCATAATGCGGATGTGCTTTTGGTTAGCATACTCCTTTAAATGGAACCACTGGCGGTAGAAGGTGTCCTGGAGGAAGATGTGGAAGGCCACCCCGTCGGGATCGGGCTGGGCGTCCTCGGGCCACTCCTCCCAGCTGGTGCCGTACTGGTCGTGGAGGGCGGCAAAGCGGGCGTAATCGGCCAGCCAGGGCAGGTCGGGCTCCTCCTCCTGAGCGGCAGGGAGCTGAGCGTAGCGCTCAAAGGCCTTGCGCAGCAGGGGAATGCGGGTGGCGTTGAGGTGTTCATAGTCCACCCGGTCCGGATTTTCCCATCGGGCAGATTCCAGCTCCTCGGTGGTGAGCAGGCCCTGGGCAGCCAGCTCGTCCAGGTCGATGAGCAGGGGGTTGCCTGCGAAGGCAGAGGTGGACATGTAGGGGGAGTTTCCGTGGCCCAGGGGAACCAGAGGCAGGATCTGCCAGTAGGTCTGACCGGACTCAGACAGAAAGTCCACAAAGCGGCGGGCAGATGCCCCCAGAGAGCCGATGCCATAGGGGCCCGGCAGGGAGGAGACGGCCAGAAGAATGCCGCTGAAGCGTGCGTCGTACATGAAATCAGGGTCTCCTTTCAGGGTATAATGGGCGGAATGAGAGGCTCGTTCCACCGAAAAAAGAAATATGTTCCAGTATACCAGAAACTCTGGAAAATTCAAGGATAATCCCCCCGGCACACCTGGTCGAAAAAGGCCAGGGTACGGTCGTTGGTGTCCCGGCTCTCCGGCCAGTCCCACCAGCCCACCTCAAAGACATGGGTGGCCCGCTTGCTCTGCTGCCGGGACCAGTGGATCACTTGATGGGAGAAGGGGGAGGCGTCCAAATACGCCATGAGCCGCTTGCTCTGGGCGTAGTAGCGGTCGGGCTGGCTGGCAATGACCAGAATGGGGGGCAGAGACAGGCCGGGGGCAGTGTCCTCAAAGCTGACGTGGCCCCGGAGCGGGGAGCGGCGCCAGGGGCGACCCAGCAGCAGGTGGAGGTACTCCCGGGTGAGAGCCAGGTCCAGCAGGGGGGTGAACAGGCGGAAGCGGTACACGTCGCACACCCCGTGGGCAATGGCCAGAGCGGAAAAGGAGAAGGGCAGAGGCTCCACCTGGTAGAGTCTCTGGAGGTCGGGGGAGAGCTGCACGCAGGCCACAAGGCCGGTGAGGTGTCCCCCGGCGGAGTCCCCGGTGAGCAGCACCCGGCTCAGATCAAAACCGTACTCCGACCCGTGCTCAGCCAGCCAGTGGAGGCTGGCAAACACGTCCTGCACCTGTCCTGCCACCGTCACCTCGGGCACCAGGCGGTAGCTCATGCCCATGACGGCGTAGCCCCGGGAGGCCAGATACATGCAGTAGTTGCGGTTGAGCTGCCGGTCCCCGTACATCCAGCCGCCCCCGTGGATGTCTACCACGGTGGGCAGGGGGTCGGACACCCCAGCGGGGCGGTATAGGTTCAGGGTGTGCATGGGGTGGCCGCCGGGCAGATAGGGCAGGCCTTCCCGCACCTCAACCCTCTGGGGCGGGGTCTGGGCAGCCAGCCGGACGGCGTCCCGCCGGGTGTTTCCATCCCATTTCTTTTGAATCATTCGGCGGATCAGTCGCCCCATGAAGCATTCCTCCTTTTGGATTTAGGTACAGCATAGCGCAATTGGGGCGCTGCTTCAAGAAAAAACAGCGCCGCCAGAGGATATTTCTCCTCTGGCGGCGAAACAATGAAGTTATACCGACTCTCGCCGGACCACCGTGTAGCCCAGCATGGTCTGACGCACCGGCGTGTCGTCCCGGTGCTTCTGGTCGGCCATGGACAGCAGCAGCCTTGCGGCCTCCGCGCCGCAGTCCTCGTAGTAGAAGTGGGCGGTGGTGAGCTTGGGGGACACGTGGACCCCAGCCCAGCTGTCGTCGATGCCAGCCACGCTCACGTCCTCCGGCAGGCATTTGCCCGCCTGGCGCAGGGCCTCCATGGCCCCCAGGGCAATGAGGTCGGTGGCGCACATCACCCCGTCCACGTCGGGACATTCTTCCAGCAGGGCCTCCATGGCCGCCCGGCCTCCCTCTACTGTGAAGGAACTCTGGCGGGTAGGGATATCCGGGTCAAGGCCGGCCTGGGTGAGGGCGGCGCGCACCCCCTGGCGACGGTTCAGGCCCACCGCCACGTCCAGCTCAGTGACGCCGATGTATACCAGCTTCCGTCGGCCCCGCTGGATGAGGCAGTCCATCAGCTCCCGGGCGGCGTTGAAGTCGTCGTGGTAGACGCAGGGCACGTTCTGAGAGCGCTGGCCGATCACCACTACCGGCACGGAGCATTGGCGCAGCATCTCCTGGTGCCGGGGGGTGAGGATAGTGGCCATGAGCAGGATGCCCGCCACGCAGCGGTTCTGGAACAGCTCCAGGTAGGTCAGCTCCTGCTGGGGGTCGTCGTCCGTGTTGGCCAGCAGACACAGATAGCCCTGCTGAGACAGAACCTGGGTAACGCCTGCGGTGACCCGGCTGACGGCGTCGGAGCTGATCTTGGGGACAATGAAGCCGATGTAGTCGGTGGATTTGGTGCGCAGGGATTGGGCCGCCGCGTCGGGGCGGTAGCCGGTGCGGTCGATGGCGGCCTGGATGGCCTCCCGCTTGGGCTGGCTGAGGGAGCCGCCGTTAAAGTAGCGGCTGACAGCGGCACTGGATACGCCGGCCAGCTGTGCGATCTCCTTCATAGTCATGTGGGGGAGCCTCCTTTGCTCCGGGGGCGGATAGGGTCAGTCCTCGGTGTGGAGCATCCAGACAAAGCCGTAGGGGAACAGCTCCACCCGGCCCAGGTCGTCGAAGTCGCCGGCGTAGACCAGCTCCCGGTAGGGGCCCTTCTCCCAGGAGGAGGCGGTGACAAACTGGTCGCTGAAGTTGAACATGGCGATGAGCTTGCGGCCCTGGTACCAGCGGCCTACGCCCAGCACGTGGGGAGAGCCGGTGTCAAAGGTCCACACGTTGGCACGGGCGTCAAAGGCGGGCTCGTCGGCCCGGATCTGCTCCAGACGGCGCAGGCCCATAAACTGCTTGCCCTGGCGGGTCTCCCCGTCTTGGCGCATGTGGGCCAGATCCCACTGGAAGTTGCCCCGGTGGATGTAACGGCTGTCGTCCCACTTCTCGCCGTCGTGGTGGTAGGAGTAGTCGTTGAGCTGCCCCACCTCGTCGCCGCTGTACAGCACGGGGATGCCGCTCTGGGTGAGCATCCAGGCGTGGAGCATCAGGTCACAGGCGATGGCACGCTCCAGCTTGAAGGGGTTCTTCTCGTAGTCGGCGGCCTCCACGCCGCACAGGGAGGCGGTGGTGCCGCACAGGCGGGCGTCGCCCAGACGGGGGTCGTCGTTATAGAGCTCGCCCCGGCTGTCGCTGCCCGGCCACTTGCCGGTGAACCAGTCGTTGAGATACTTCTTGTGGGTCACCTCGTCGGTGCCGAAGTGCTCCTTGAGCCAGGGGTAGTCCAGGCCCCAGCCGATGTCATCGTGGCAGCGCAGGTAGTTGAGGAACAAGAAGTCCCGGGGCAGGGCGCACACGGTGTCCATCTGGTGGCGCAGCAGAGACACGTCCCCGGTGGCCAGGGTGTGCCAGGTGGTGGCCATGGTGGTCACGTTGTAGAGCATGTGGCACTCGGGCTTTTCGGGGGAGCCGAAGTAGGGGACCACCTTGGCCGGCTCCATGACTACCTCGCCCAGCAGCAGCACGCTGGGGCAGACGATCTCGCACACCATGCGCATCATGCGCACCAGAGTGTGGACCTGGGGGAGGTTGCGGCAGGTGGTGCCCAGCTGCTTCCAGATGTAGGGGACAGCGTCCAGACGGATCACGTCAATACCCCGGTTGGTGAGGTACAGCAGGTTCTCCGTCATGTCGTTGAAGACCACGGGGTTGGCATAGTTTAGGTCCCACTGGTAGGGGTAGAAGTTGGTCATGACCACCTGCTTGCAGTCATCCAGCCAGGTGAAGCTGCCGGGAGCGGTGGTGGGGAACACCTGAGGCACGGTCTTCTCAAACTCACGGGGAATATCCCAGTTGTCATAGAAGAAGTAGCGCTCCCGGTAGCCCGGCTCTCCGGCGCGGGCCTTGCGGGCCCACTCGTGATCCTCGCTGGTGTGGTTCATCACAAAGTCCAGGCACAGGCTGATGTTCTTCTCCCGGCAGGCATCGGCCAGAGACTCCAGGTCCTCCATGGTGCCCAGCTCCGGCTGGACCCGGCGGAAGTTGGAGACGGCGTAGCCGCCGTCGCTGCGGCCCTTGGGGCTCTCCAGCAGGGGCATCAGGTGCAGATAGTTGACGCCGCACTCCTGAATGTAGGGCAGCTTCTCCTCCACCCCCTTCAGAGTACCGGCAAAGGCGTTGGTGTAGAGCATCATGCCCAGCAGATCCCGGCGGCGGTACCAGTCGGGGTCGGCCTCCCGGCGCTGGTCCTGCAGGCGCAGAGCGTCCTTGCGCTGGGCCCAGCAGCGGCGGAGCATCTGGACAAAGTAGTCAAAGGCGGCCATATCACCGTGGTAGAGCTCACAGTAGAGCCACTTGAGCTCGTCATAGCGCTGGTCCAGGCGGCGCTGGAAGGCATCGGGGTCGGGACGCACCGGAGCGGGCTCCTCGTCCTGGACGGGCACCTCTTTCTCCTGGGCAGGTTCCTCGGGAATCTCCTCAGCAGCTTCCACGGTCTCCTCAGCCTTAGGCTCTTCCACTGCTTCTACGGTCTCCTCGACGTGGGCTTCCTCGGTGGTCTCCACGACCTCCTCGACGGTTTCCACGGCCTCTTCGGCCTTGGGCTCCTCGGCGGCTTCCACGGTTTCTTCGACCTTGGGCTCCTCGGTCACTTCCGCCGCCTTCTGGGCGGGCACTTCAGGAGCCTTCTCGGGAGCAGGCTGGACGGTCTTCTCCTGGACTTCTGCGGGGGCCAGTTCGCCCACCGGGATGGGGATGGCGGGGATCTTCAGCCAGCCGTCTCCCTCGTCGGCCTGGCGGATGCGCCAGGTGCGGGCGGGGATGACGCTCCAATTCTTAAACCCATTCATATCAAGGGCCTCCTTACTGAATCTCCGCCAGGATGGGCATGGCGGGAATGGCTCCGCTGCGGGAGCAGGTCACCGAGGCGGCGCGGTTGGCAAAGGCCAGGATCCCCTCCAGCTCCTGGGTGGTCAGGCCCTCCAGAGGCTTGTCGCCCCGGGCCACCAGGCGGCTGAGTACCGCACCCAGGAAGGTGTCGCCGGCGCCGTTGGTGTCGGCCACGGTGGTCTTGACACCGGGCACGATGCCGGTCTTGCCTTGCCAGCGGTAAAAGGAGCCCTTGTCGCCCAGGGTGATAAGCACCAGGCGCACGCCCTCCGCCTCCAGGCGGCGGCTGCCCTCCTCGGGGTCATTGGTGTCGGTCATCAGGGCAATTTCCTCGTCGGAGAGCTTGATGAGGTCCACCAGGGGCAGGGGGATGCGCATCCACTGCTGTGCCTCGTCCTGAGTCTTCCATAGGGAGGCGCGGTAGTTGGGGTCGTAGCTCACCAGTACGCCTTTCTGGTGGGCGTGGCGGGCGGCAAAGATGGTGGCCGAGCGGGACAGCCCGGCAGTGAGGCTGACCGAGCCGAAGTGGAGCACTTTGCTCCCCTCCAGCTGGCGCACGTCCACCTCATCGGGGGACAGGTTGCAGTCGGCTCCCCGCACAAAGCGGAAGGAGCGCTCCCCGGAGGGGGCGACGGTGACAACGGCCAGGGTGGTGGCGCTGTCGTCGGTGCGCAGGCCGGCCACGTCCACCTGATTTTCCTCCAATACGCGTTTCAGATAGTCGCCGAATCCGTCCCGTCCGATCTTTCCTAAAAAGGCGGTGCGGGCGCCCAGACGGGCGGCGGCCACCGCCACGTTGGCGGGCGCTCCACCGGGGTTGGCGGCGAAGAGGGGCACACCCTGTTGGTTTGTCCCGGTCTGGGTCAGGTCGATGAGCACTTCTCCAATGGTGGTGAGATCCGTCATAGCGGTCCGCTCCTTTTTCATAGTATTGAAAAAAGTTGAAATCGATTACAAGCGTAATATAGCACAAATGATTTTCCGGCGCAATGGGGGCGGCCCTTCGCCGTTTCAACAAAAATATGTCCAAAAATTTGGAAGATCAGACAATGGGTGTGGTTTGTTGATATTTTTCAAACAAGAAAACGATTGAAATTTTCTTCCCCCCATGATACCTTGTTGATAGGAATGTTGGTTTGCCTGTCTGGGCGGCCCGAGTTTTGGGTTTGAGAGGAGACAGCTTATGCCATTGGAAGAATATCATAAAGCACTGCGCCAGGGCCTAAAGGAGGAGAAGGAGGCCATTGCCCGGGGAGAAGAACCGGGCCTGCGGGTCCTGCCGGAAAATCCGGATACCCTGGCTGTGCGGCGGGAGTCGCTGGGCGTGGTAGAGATCCCCAGCGAACTCATCGACGGAACCTGCAACGATCTGCGGAAAAACGCCTTCTCCCGGGGGTTCTACCCGGTGCTCCAGGAGGAGAGCGAGTTTGCCCACAAGTGGTCCAACCTGTGCCGGGCCCACCTGGAGGAGGGCATCCGGGACCCCATCAAGGCGGTGGAGTACCTTAACCACTTCTATGTGGTGGAGGGCCACAAGCGGGTGAGCGTACTGAAATACTTCGGCGCCATCTCCATCCCTGGCGTGGTGACCCGTCTGCTGCCCAAGCCCTCCGACGATCCGGAGGTGGTGGCCTACTACGAATTCCTGGACTTCTACCAGATGACCGGCCTGAATTTCATCGTGTTCAAGCGCCCCGGCGAGTACCAGGAGTTACTCCAGGCCCTGGGCCGTACCAACCGGGAGGCCTGGAGCGCCGAGGAAATCTACGCCTTCCGCTCCTTCTACTATATGTTCCGGGATGCCTGCTACCGGGATAACGCCGACCGGCGGTATATCTCGGTGGCCCTGCTGGTCTACTTGAAGATCTTCGGCTACCAGCAGTCCCGCAACAAGCTCTCCTCGGAGATCGGCAAGGAGCTGGTGAAGATCCGCCCCGAGATCCTCAACCGGCTGGAGAACGCGGGGGCCACCCTGGTGCTGGAGGACGCGGTGAAGAAGCCCCTATTCTCCTTCTCCACCACGGGCAAGATCTGCGCTGCCTTTATCCACGGGGGCTCTGCGGCCACCTCCAAGTGGGTGTATAACCACGAGTATGGCCGCTACCTGCTGGACAACACCATGGGCGACCAGGTGCGCACCCTGCCCTATGAGAATGTGCTTACCGATGAGCAGGCCGACGAGGCCATTGAGGATGCGGTGAAGAAGGGGGCGGATATGATCTTTACCACCACCCCCAAGCTGCTGCTGCCCAGCGTGAAGGCGGCGGTGCTCCATCCGGAGGTGAAGATCCTCAACTGCTCTCTGAATACCGCCTACCCCTCGGTGCGCACCTACTACCCCCGGCTGTATGACGCCAAGTTTATCAAGGGGGCCATTGCCGGCACCTTGACCCAGGACGGGCGCATCGGCTATGTGGCCGACTACCCCACCTACGGCAGCATCGCCGGCATCAACGCTTTTGCCCAGGGGGCCCGGATGGTCAACGCCAACGCCCGGGTCTACCTGGAGTGGGCCAACCTGAAAGAGGGGGGCGGCGTGGAGCGGCTGCATTCCAGAGGGATCGTGTATATCGACCACCTGGACCGTCTGGCCGCCAACACCGGCAACGACATGCACGGCATGCATAACCTGGCTCTGATCCAGTGTCACTGGGGGCGGCTGTACCGCAGCCTGGTGCGCCGGGTGGTGGAAGGCAGCTGGAAGCAGGAGGAGCGGGGTAGCAGCGCCATCAGCTACTGGTGGGGCATGACCCAGGGCGTAGTGGGCGTACTGTGCTCCCGCCGTCTGCCCATCGGCACCCGCCGTCTGGCCGGCGTGCTCCGGGACGCCATCCGCGAAGACCGGCTGGACCCCTTCTATGGCGTGCTGATGGATCAGCAGGGCCGGGTGGTCTATGGAGACGATGCCCCGCTGCCTGCCGATCAGATCCTGTCCATGAACTGGCTGTCGGCCTATGTGGAGGGCCGGATTCCAGCCTTTGACGAGCTGACTCCCAAAGCCCAGGAGCTGGTAAAGCTCCAGGGCATCCAAGGCCTGGAGGGAAAGACAGACCCATGAAAATTCTGGTAGTATCCGACTGCGAGTCCCAGTATCTCTGGGACTACTACACCCCGGACAAGCTGGAGGGGATTGATCTGATCCTCTCCTGCGGGGATGTGAAGGCCAGCTACCTCTCCTTCCTGGCCACCTTTGCCCACTGTCCTGTGCTCTATGTCCGGGGTAATCACGATGACCGCTACGAGCAGGAGCCCCCTCTGGGCTGTATCTGTATCGACGGGGACCTGTACGAATATAAGGGTCTGCGGATTCTGGGACTGGGGGGCTGTATGCGCTATAACAACGGCATCAACCAGTATACGGAAGGGGAGATGACCCGGCGGGTGTGGCGTCTGCTGCCCCGGATCATGCGCAAGCGGGGCTTTGATATCCTGCTGACTCATGCGCCGGGAAAGGGGATGGTGGACTGCCACGATCTGTGCCACACGGGCTTTGAGACCTTCAACAAGCTGCTTGATAAGTATCAGCCCGCCCTGTTTCTCCACGGACATACCCACCTCAATTATGGACGAAATATCCCCCGGGAGAGCCGCTACGGGCAGACCCGGGTAGTCAACGGCTACGAGCGGTATATTTTGGAATTATAACGATCCATTTGGCCGCGGCAGAGCATGACGCGCATATGCGCTGGACTCCGCCGCGGCCTTTTTGAAAGTATGCAGGAAATGGAAAAACAACATATCAACAAGTTTATAGGGGGGCGTATCCCGGGAAGCCGACAAAATGACAGGAAGGGGCCGGGGCACATTTGTTTTTTTCGGCGGGTTGCCTTGTTCAAAATAGCAAAAACCGGCGCTTAAAACTGTGCAACCATACAAAAATTGTGAAATCCGCACAAAGAATGACAAAATGTATTCTGTTATATACAGAAATAATATTAAAATCGCTTCTGTACATATTCGAAAAACTTGCCTCCATTTTCAGCAGATATGGAAAGATGCTACACTAAACCCGTCAAGACCGCAGTACGCGGAATTAGGAGAACCGGACCGGGACGGAGATATGCCTGGGAAGGGGCACACACCCGGTCCTCCTCCAAAAGATCCAATGTGTTGAAAGGAGCAAAAACATGAAACATCTGAAACGAACCGCACTCTTCCTCATGGCCTCTGCGATGGCCTTCACTGTCACCGCTTGCGGAAACGGCGGCAGCGACGCCGGCAGCGACGGCAAGCTGACCATGCAGATCTGGGACACCGCCCAGCGCGATGCCATGCAGGCCCTGGCCGATGCCTACCATGAGAAGAATCCCGATGTGACCATCGAGGTCCAGGTCACCAGCTGGGACGAGTACTGGACCAAGCTGGAGGCCGCCGCTGGCTCCGGCAACCTGCCTGACATCTTCTGGATGCACACCAACCAGATCCTGCTGTACGCCGACAGCGGCATGTTGGCCGACGTCACCGATCTGTATGACGACGACACCTACTCCCACTACTCTGACATCTCCATCGCCAACACCCAGGGCTCCGACGGCCGCATGTACGGCGTGCCCAAGGATAAGGACACCATCTGCCTGGTGTACAACAAGGAGATGTTCGACGCCGCCGGGGTCAGCTACCCCGACGAGAACTGGACCTGGGACGATCTGACCTCCGCCTCCCAGAAGATCTATGACGCCACCGGCAAGTACGGATACATGGCTTACTGCGATGAGCAGCTGGGCTACTGGAACTTCGTCTACCAGAACGGCGGCTACATCCTCAACGAGGACAAGACCGCTGCCGGCTTTGATCAGCAGGCCACCATCGACGCCATGAAGTTCTACATCGGCCTGCAGGACAACGAGTGGTGCCCCACTCAGACTTACTTCGCTGAGACCGCTCCCGGCGACGCCTTCTTCTCCGAGCAGGGCGCCATGTACATGGAGGGCAACTGGACCCTGATGGACAAGATGCTCAACTACCCCGAGATGCAGGGCAAGTGGGACGTGGCCGTGCTGCCTAAGTGCCCCAACCCCGCCTCCGGCGACGGCCGCGCCACCATCTCCAACGGCCTGTGCTACTCCACCTCTGCTGAGAACCAGGACAACGAGACCGTCATGAACTTCCTGAAGTGGCTGGGCAGCGAGGAGGCCCAGAAGCTCCAGTCCTCCTACGGCACCGCCATCTCCGCCTATGAAGGCACCGAGCAGGGCTGGGTGGACGCCTTCAATCAGTTTGACTACAAGCTGAACGTCCAGGCCTGCATCGATGAGTTCGATTACTCCGTCCAGTCCGTCAACGACGCCACCCGCCCCGTGTGGAAGAGCAAGGTCAACGATGAGATGCTCAAGATCTACGGCGGCCAGGTCAGCGTGGACGAGGGCCTGAAGAACTGCAACGACATCATTAACCAGGCCATCGCGGAGGGCTGATCGTCTTTTCAAAATAGAAAAACGATCCGCGGCGGGCGGCTTCGGCCGCCCGCCGACCAGTGAAAGGAGTAGAAATCCATGCGCAAAGCCCAATCCATCGCTGCCCGCAAGGAGCAGCACTGGGCATGGCTGATGGTGGCTCCTACCATCATCGGTCTGCTGGTTTTGAACTATTATCCCCTGATCCAAACCTTTATCCTCAGCTTTTCCAAGACGAAAACCTTCGGTGCCTCTACTTTTAACGGCATCAACAACTACATTGAGATGTTCCAGTCTCCCGAGTTCTGGAAGGCGACCTGGAACACCATCCTCTTCTGTATCCTCACCGTGCCTGTGGGCATCATCCTGGCGCTGCTGGTGGCCATCCTCCTCAACGCCAAGGTGAAGTTTAAGAGCGGCTTCCGGGCCATCTACTTCCTGCCCATGGTGTGTGCCCCTGCCGCCATCGCCATGGTGTGGCGCTGGATGTTCAACGGTGAGTATGGTATCATCAATACCGTGCTGGGCGTCAAAATCAATTGGCTGACCGATCCCAAGACTGCCATTGTGGCCTGCGCCATTGTGGCTATCTGGAGTTCTATCGGCTACGACGCGGTGCTGCTGCTGTCCGGCCTGCAGAACATCTCCAAGAGCTACTATGAGGCCGCCCGCATCGACGGCGCCGGCCGCATCAAGCAGTTCTTCTCCATCACCCTGCCCATGATTTCCCCCACCCTGTTCGTCACCCTCATCATGCGTATGATGGCCTCCCTGAAGGTCTATGACCTCATCTACATGATGATCGACCAGTCCAACCCGGTGCTGCCCGACGTACAGAGCCTGATGTACCTCTTCTATCGGGAGGCCTTTGTGGCGGGCAACAAGGGCTATGCCTCTGCTATCGTGATCTGGACCATCTTCCTGATCGGTATCGTGACTGTCATCCAGTTTATCGGTCAGAAGAAGTGGGTTAACTATGACGTCTAAGGAAGGAGGAAGTCTGATGAAAACCGGAACCATGAGCCGCAGCCGCGGCCTTGCTACAGGGCTGACCTACTTCTTCCTGATTGCAGGCTCCCTGCTGATGATCTTCCCCTTCCTGTGGATGATCCTCACCTCTCTGAAGTCTCTGGCGGAAAGCGTTCAGATCCCGCCCACGATCTTCCCCGAGAAGCTGGTCTGGTCCAACTTTGCTGAGGCCCTCACCAGCCTGCCCTTTGTCAACCTGTACATCAACACCATCATCATGGTGCTGGTGCGCGTGATCTGCGCCATCGTGTTCAGCTCCATGGCCGGCTATGCCTTTGCCAAGCTGAACTTCAAGGGCAAGAATGTGCTCTTCACCCTGGTGCTGGTGCAGATGATGATGCCCTCCCAGATCTTCGTCATTCCCCAGTATCAGATGCTGGCCAAGGTCAGCCTGACGGAGAGCATCTTCGCTCTGATCTTCCCCGGCCTGGTCAGCGCCTTTGGTACCTTCTTCCTGCGCCAGGCCTACATGGGCATCCCCAACGAGATCGGTGAGGCCGCCTACCTGGACGGCTGCAACCAGTGGCAGACCTTTACCAAGGTGATGCTGCCCCTCACCGGCACCTCGGTGGCCGCCCTGACCATCTTCACCGCCGTGTTTGCCTACGCCGACCTGATGTGGCCCCTGGTGGTGAACACCGACATCAACCTGATGACCCTGTCCTCCGGCCTGGCCACCCTGAAGGGCCAGTTTATGACCAACTACCCCGTGCTCATGGCGGGCAGCCTGTTCGCTATGATCCCCATGCTGATTTTGTACCTCATTTTCCAGCGCCAGTTTATCGAGGGCATTGCCCTTACCGGCGGCAAATAAGAATCTGTTTTTCCTGGGGCGGCCTGTTTGGGCCGCCCCAGGTGGCAGGCTGCCGATTTGCGCACTCTATGATTTAAGGATGACCAGTTATGATTTTCTTTGATGAACGCCGCAATACCATCACTCTGAGCACTGCCGCCACCACCTATCAGATGAAGGTGGACACCACGGGAGTGCTGCTGCACACTTATTACGGCCCCCGCCTGCGGGGCGGTGACCTGTCCAATCGCATTGTACCCGAGGACCGGGGCTTTTCTCCCAACCCCTACGAGGCAGGGAAGGACCGTACCTACTCTCTGGATACCCTGCCCCAGGAATACTCCTCCTGTGGCGTAGGCGACTTCCGTCTGCCCAGTGTGGAGGCCTCCTGCGGAAACGGCAGCCACACCGTGGATCTGCGCTATGTTGGCCACACCATTCGGGAAGGAAAGTATGCCCTGGAGGGGCTGCCTGCCTTCTATGACGAGGGTGTGACCGCTCAGACCCTGTCGGTGGAGCTGCGGGACAGCTGCACCGGCCTGGAGGTAGAGCTGCTGTACGGTGTGCTGGAGGAATATGATCTGATCACCCGGGCGGTACGGGTGCGCAACGGGGGCAAGGTCCCCATGGAACTGGAGCGGGTATCTTCGGTGTGCCTGGACTTCCCGGTGGGAGAGCACGACCTCATTACCCTAGGCGGCGCCTACGCCCGGGAGCGTGAGCCGGTGCGGATGCCTCTGACCCAGGGGGTGCACACCGTGGGCAGTGTACGTGGCTCGTCCAGCCATCAGCAGAATCCCTTTGTTGTGCTGTGCGACCATGAGACCACCGAGGATGCCGGACGCTGCTGGGGCGTGGCCCTGGTCTATTCCGGCAGTTTTCAGGTCAACGCGGAATATACCCAGTTCCACGAGACCCGCCTGACCCTGGGCATCAATCCCTTCCACTTCCGTTGGACGCTCCAGCCCGGAGAGTCCTTCACCACCCCCGAGGCGGCCATGGTGTTCTCCCGTGAGGGACTGGGCCACATGAGCCGTCAGTTCCACCGGGCCATCCGCCTCAACCTGTGCCGGGGCCCCTGGAAGGACCAGCGCCGCCCCATCCTCATCAACAACTGGGAGGCCACCCTGTTTGACTTTGACGCAGAGAAGATCTGCTCCATTGCCAAGACGGCCAGCCAGGTTGGAGTAGAGATGATGGTGATGGACGACGGCTGGTTCGGCAAGCGCAATGATGACTTTGCCGGTCTGGGCGACTGGAATGTCAACGAGACCAAGCTGCCCGGCGGCCTGGGCCCCCTGGCCCACCGCATTGAGGAGATGGGCATGAAGTTTGGCCTGTGGGTGGAGCCCGAGATGGTAAACGAGGACTCCGACCTCTACCGCGCCCATCCCGACTGGGCTTTCCAGGTGCCCGGCCGTCCCATGACCCGGGGCCGGTCCCAGCTGGTGCTGGATCTGACCCGGGCGGAGGTGCGCCAGTACATTATGGATAACCTCCGTGCTACCCTGAACAGCGCCCCCATTTCCTATGTGAAGTGGGATATGAACCGCAGCCTCACCGACGTGTGGAGTGCCGCCCTGCCCGCCCAGCGCCAGGGCGAGGTGTACCACCGCTATGTGCTGGGTGTCTACGAGATCCTGGAGATGCTCCACCAGGAGTTCCCCCAGGTGCTCATCGAGGGATGCAGCGGAGGCGGCGGACGCTTTGACTGCGGCATGCTCTACTATACCCCCCAGATCTGGTGCTCCGACAACACCGACGCCATCGAGCGTCTGCGCATTCAGTACGGCACCTCCTTCTGCTACCCCTGTTCCACGGTGGGCGCCCACGTGTCCGCCGTGCCCAACGGCCTGACCGGACGCAGCGTCCCCATGCATACCCGGGGCGTGGTGGCCGCCGGAGGCACCTTCGGCTATGAGCTGGACCTCAATGAGATCACCCCCGAGGAGATGGAGGAGGTCCGCACCCAGATCCAGCACTTCCGCAGCTGCTGGGACCTGGTGCTGCGGGGCGACTACTACCGCCTCAGCGATCCCTTCCGGCAGGAGGCCTTCAACGCCTGGATGAATGTGGCCCCCGACAAGAGCCGCGCCCTGGTGGGTGTGGTGATGGGAGTGGGACACGCCAACCCCATCCGTCCCCTGCTGCGGCTCAAGGGACTGGACCCCAACGCGGACTACAAGGTCAACGGCGAAGTGTACGGCGGCGACCAGCTGATGTATGGCGGTCTGGCTCTGCCCATCCTGCAGGAGTATCAGGCGCTGCAGTTTGATCTGGAGCGTGTTTGACTCAGTTTGAGAGGAGAATGACCCATGGACCAGGGACGCTTTTCTGTGTTTCCCCATGAAAATTTTGTGGATCTGTTTTTAGTGCAGTTTGGCTGGGAGCAGTGTGAGTCCCTGTATTCCTATGGGCCCCATGTGCGCAACAACTACCTCTTCCACTACATCATCTCCGGAAAGGGACACCTGGAGGTGCGTCAGCGGGACGGTTCTGTGCGGAACTATCCCCTGCGGGCCGGGCAGGGGTTTCTCATCTGCCCCAACCAGGTGACCACCTACTGTGCCGATGAAAAGGACCCCTGGGCCTACACCTGGGTGGAGTTTGGCGGAGTTCAGGCGCAGTACCGGCTGACCCTGGCGGGACTGGGAGAGGACCAGCCGGTCTACACCCCCATCCAGCCGGACATGGCGCTGGAGGTAAAGGATGAGCTGCTGTTTATCGCCAATCACGCCCAGTTTTCCGCCCTGCGGCTGATGGCCCACTTCTACCTCTTCCTGGACGCCCTCATTGACAGCTCCTCCTCCAAGCAGCGGGTGCGGGGGCTGTCCCAGCAGGGCTTCTACATCCGGGAGGCCATCCACTTTATTGACCAGTACTACCGGGATGACATCCGCATCGAGCAGATCGCCAGCTTCTGCGGCCTCAACCGCACCTACTTCAGCCGTCTGTTCAAGGAAGTCATGGGCCAGACGCCCCAGGAGTATCTGGCCCGCTACCGGGTGAACAAGGCCATGGAGCTGATGCGCAACACCAATATGAGCATCGGCGAGGTGGCCAGCATGGTGGGGTATCCCAACCAGCTGTACTTCTCCAAGGTATTCCGCAAATACCAGGGGCTGCCGCCCAGAGTGTGGCGCCAGGAGGATCTCATGGCCCTGGAGAAGAAGCAGAGCGCCGAACAGAGCCAATCCAAGCCCCCCAAGGTCCGCAATTAAGGAGGCCCCAGATGTTTTTTAATCCCAATGATTTTCGCCGCCGCCAGGAGCGCACCGGCCCCTCCGGACTGCTGGAGATCTTCTCCCGGGAGTGGCTGTCCATTGTGAAGGTGGATGCCCTCACTTGCCTGGCACTGGTGCCCCTGGTCACGCTGCCTCCCGCTCTTATGGCCATGAACCATATGTCCCGGAGAATGGCGGTAGACCGCAGCGTTACCGCCGGGGAGTTCTGGCGGTCCTTCCGCGCCAACTTCTGGCGGTCCTATCCCACCTTTTTCCTGGCGGTGCTCCTGCCCGTCATCTCCCTGTGCTCCAGCTTTTTCTATGCGGGGAAAGCGGCGGGAAACCTGATCCTCTTTGTCCCCTGTGTCTTTTCCCTGTTTGTGTTTGTGGTGACCCTGCTGATGTCGGCCTATCTCTTTCCTCTGGCCGCCTCGGGGATGCCCCTGGGACAGGCAGTGCGGCAGAGCTTTGCACTGGGCTTTGTCCGGCCGGGCCAGGCGCTGATGTGCGCCCTGCTCAACGACTGTCTGGCTGCTCTGGCCATCGGCTTTCTCCCCTTTAGCATTCCCTACTTCCTGCTGGGCGGGCTGATGTTCCCCTGTGTGGCGGGACAGGTCTTTGTGCGTCCCGTGCTGGACCAGTTCTGTCCCGACTTGGAGGGAGAGGAAGAAGAGGAGTTTTAAGACAATAAAAAACTGGCAGCTCAGTGAGCTGCCAGTTTTTTTGCCTATTTTTGATTGCGAAGAGTTTATTTGCTCCGCTTCAATACTTCCAGTACAAATGCCCACAGGCGCTGCACGGAGGAGATGCTCATGCGCTCCCGGGGAGTGTGGATCTCAAACAGATCGGGGCCGATGGACACGCAGTCCAGACCGGGAAGCTTGCCGGCAAACAGTCCGCACTCCAGGCCGGCGTGGATGGCCTCGACTTTGGGATCCTTGCCATACTGCTCCCGGAAGACCTCAACCATCCGCTCCCGCAGGGGGGAGTGCTCCTGATACTGCCAGCCGGTATACTCGCCAGTGAACTCCACACGGCCGCCCAGCATCGTGGTCAGACAGGCCAGACGGTCCTTGAGCATCTGCTTCTGGGAGTCCACGCTGCTGCGCACACTGTAGGAGGCGCGGACCTCGTCACCCTCGGTGACCAGGATGCCCATGTTCAGAGAGGTTTGGACCAGGCCGGGGATCTCGGCGCTCATGGCGTAGATGCCGTTGGGGAGGCAGGTGAGCATGCAGATCACCTTGTGGGTGCTGTCCTCATCCATGGGGAGGACCTCGGCCGCAGCGGGCTCTGCCTTCAGGAACAGAGCAGGATCAGTGACGTGGTACTCATTGCGCAGGGCTTCCTCCATCTCACGGACCACATCCTGAAGGGACTGGGCATCCGATACCACCACCTGGGCCCGGGTCTCCACGGGGATGGCGTTGTCCTTCAGACCGCCGTTGACGCTGAGGATGCGCAGGCCCAGCCGCTGGGCAGCGGCGTAGAGCACCCGTCCCATGAGTACATTGGAGTTGGCGCGGCCCTTGTCGATCTCCGCGCCGGAGTGGCCGCCGGTGAGTCCGCCCACCGTTACCGTAAAGACGGCACCCTCAAAGGGAGCGCGGGCCACAGGGAGAATACAGGCGGTGGTGTTGCCGCCGGCACAGCTGACGGTGAACACGCCCTCGGCTTCAGAGTCCATGTTGATCATCTTCCGGCCCTTCAGGGGAGACACGTCCATAGAGGCCGCGCCCAGCAGGCCGATCTCCTCATCCACGGTGAACACCGCCTCCAGGCGGGGATGGGGGATGTCCTTGGCGTCCAGAATGGCCAGGGCCATAGCGACGGCGATGCCGTCATCGCCGCCCAGGGTGGTGCCCTTGGCGGTGACGAAGTCGCCCTCCACCATCAGGTCCAGGCCCTCTTTGTCCATGTCCTTGGTGCAGCCGGCTTCCTTTTCGCACACCATGTCCAGGTGGCCCTGGAGGATCATGGGCTCGGCCGCCTCATAGCCGGGGGTGGCCTCCTTGATGATGATGATATTATTGTCGGAATCCTGGTAGTACTCCAGGCCACGCTCCTTGGCAAAGGCTACACAGTAGTCGCTGATAGCCTTGGTGTTCCGGGAGCCGTGGGGAATGGCGCACATGTCTTCAAAGAAGCGGAATACGCTCTTGGGTTCCAGGTTGGATAGTACGTTCATAGCTGCATACTCCTCTCGTGGCAGATTTATTTCCTCAGGCGGTAGCTGCTATTAGAGACCTTCTCCAGCAGCAGCTGCTCCACCATGTATTGGGCTAATTTGGGGGCAAAGGCCTTGGGGTTTTGCACCATCGCTCTTTGCCGGGACCAGAACTGACCGGCCTTCACGCCGGTGCAGAGCTGGGCCATCTGGGAAAGGGTGATCTCCTCATGCTTCTTGAGGTAGTGTACCACCTTTCCCGCGCTTTTACTGAGCAAAATGCGCTCCAGGTCGGCGCCTTGGGTGTAGCTCTTTTTCAGGCCCCACACATACAGCACCGCAATGACCACAGCAAAGACCAGAATGCCCAGAATGGTCTCCCAGGTATTCATTCCTTCACCTTGTCCTTTCCGCGAAACAGGATAAACTCGTTGTTGTGCAGGATCTGCATATATTTGACCAGACGGTCGTAGAGAGGCTCGGCCTGGTCGCCGAACTGCTCCTTCAGCTGCTGGGCCAGCTGGCCCACAGTGCGCTCTCCGTTGATCCGCTTCCACAGGAAGCTGCCGTACTCATCCAGCTTGATGTGGCTGACCCGGGGAGTGTGGAAGACCTTCTGGGCGATGGAGGCGTAGAAGCCCCGGTGGACCATGTGGATGGTGACAATGCCGTCCTCGCCCTCGCTCCAGTCGTTTTTGGGGTTAATAACGGGGATGAAATCCAAATAGTTTTCGCTCTTTTTCTTGGCCATTTCGTTTCTCCTCATGGATAATAGCCCAAACCGGGCTGCAAGCGGGGCGAAAAGTATTTCGCCCCGCTTACGCAAATGCGGGATGTTAAAAAACATCCCGCATTTGTACTGATTGCACGTGAAAGACACCCCTCCTGGGTTTCTTTCACATTATCTTCCTTCCCGTAACCTGAAACAAAGAGGTTATGAGTTGGCTGCGGGTGCATATAAGAGTATACAGCCCGGCTGGGGAAAAGACAAGAATTACTTCTTCTTGCTGTCCTTGGTGGCGAAGAGATAGATGGTGAACAGGATGACGGCAAAGCAGATGAGGCCGCCGATGTTACCAATGCTGAAGATCTCGCTGATGTTGATCTTGTCGCTGAGGTAGAGAGTCTTGCCCTCGGCGTTGAGACCCATGGGGATAACCGCCAGCACAGCCAGCAGGATGCCCACGATACCCTCGCCGGCGATGAGGCCGGAGGAGTACAGCACGCCGGACTGAACCACGTTGTCCTTCTCCTTCTCAGAAGCGTACTTACGCTTCTCCAGGTACCAGCGCAGCAGGCCGCCCAGCATCATGGGCACGGACAGGTAGATGGGCAGGTACAGGCCGATGGCGAAGGGCAGCACGGGGATGCCCAGCACTTCCACCACCAGAGCGACGAACACGCCCACAAACACCAGGTTCCAGGGCAGGTTGCCGCCCATAACGCCCTCGACGATCATCTTCATCAGCACAGCCTGAGGAGCGGGCAGGTCGTCGGAGCCATAGCCGCCCCAAGCCATGCTCAGCAGGTACAGGATAGCGCCGATAGCCACAGCGGAAACCGCCACGCCGATCAGCTCACCGATCTGCTGCTTCTTGGGGGTAGCACCCACCAGGAAGCCGGTCTTCAGGTCCTGAGAGGTATCGCCGGCGATGGCAGCGATGACGCAGATGATGCCGCCGATGACGATGGCAGCGATCATGCCGTTGATGCCGTCATTGCCGGTCATCTTCAGCAGCAGGGTGGAGATCAGCAGGGTAGCGATGGCCATGCCGGAGACAGGGTTATTGGAGGAACCAATGAGACCCACCATCCGGGAGGACACGGTGGCAAAGAAGAAGCCGAAGACAATGACGATCAGGGCGGTGAACAGGTTCAGGGGGATGGCGGGAACCAGCCACATCACCACAGCCACGATGAGGATGCCCAGCAGAACGACCTTCATGGGGATGTCCTGCTCGGTACGCAGGGTGCTGGCGGAACGGCCCTTGCCGTAGTCGCCCATGGCGTCCTTAAAGGTACGCACGATGAGGGGCAGGGACTTGATGAGGCTGAGCACGCCGCCGCAGGCCACAGCACCGGCGCCGATGTAGCGCAGGAAGTTGCTCCACAGGCTGGACACGCCGCCCTCGGCGATCAGAACATTGATGGTCTTGTCCGCGGGGAACAGGATGAGGTCGCCGCCGAACAGAGCCATCAGAGGCATGATGACAAACCAGCCCAGCACACCGCCGGCGAACAGGTAAGAGGACACCTTCACGCCGCAGATGTAGCCGACACCGGCCAGAGCGGGCAGCACATCGATGCCGATGCCGGAGCCCTTATAGGGGGTCACGTCATAGGTGATCTCGCTGGGGAAGACCTTCAGGCCGTCAGCAATGAACTTGTAGACGGCAGCGATGCCCAGGCCGGAGAACACGGTAGACGCCTTGGCGCCGCCCTCCTCACCGGCGATCAGAACCTCGGCGCAGGCCTGTCCCTCGGGGTAAGCCAGCACGCCGTGCTCCTTGACGATCAGAGCGCTGCGCAGGGGGATCATCATCAGCACGCCCAGCACGCCGCCGCACAGGGCGATCAGGCCGATCTCCACCAGACCAGGCACGTCACACAGGCCGTCCTTGGCCCACATGAACAGGGCAGGCAGGGTGAAGATGGCGCCGGCGGCCACGGACTCACCGGCGGAGCCGATGGTCTGCACCATGTTATTTTCCAGGATGGAGTCGCGCCGCAGGATCTTGCGGATAACGCCCATGGAAATAACAGCCGCGGGGATGGATGCGGAAACGGTCATGCCCACGCGCAGTCCCAGGTAAGCGTTGGCGCCGCCAAAGACGATGGCCAGAATAGCGCCCAACACAATGGAAACCACGGTAAATTCCGGCATCACCTTGTCCGCGGGGACATAGGGTTGGAATTTTTTCTCTTCCACGATGTTTCTTTCCCTTCTTTTATTTTCGCTGCCAGCTCCATCCCTCTCTCCGGCTTGCGCCAGGATGGAGGCCGCTCTTGCAGCTAGTTCATTATTTTACGTTTTTTTCACCTGTTCGTCAAGTCTTTTGTCTTTCTGTGGCGCACAAATGCGTACAAAAATGTTGGGGGCTGGGAAAGGCTGGCTGTGAAGGATTCACGCATAGCCGCCGTTTTCCTGTCCATACTATATTTTGTTTCCAAAAAACCACCGTGGGAGGAATTATATAGATGAAAGCAACGGGTATCGTCCGTAGAATCGATGATCTTGGAAGAGTTGTGATACCAAAAGAAATCCGGCGTACGATGCGGATTCGGGAGGGCGACCCCCTGGAGATCTACACCGAGCGGGACGGCAGCGTGATTTTTAAAAAGTATTCCCTGCTGGGCGGACTGACAGAGTTTGCCGGGCAGATGTGTGAGACCCTCAACCGCACCACGGGCCGGATCGCGGTGATCACCGACCGGGACAACATCATCGCCCTGGCCGGCGCGCCCCGGCGGGAGCTGCTGGACAAGCAGATCGCCCCCGAGCTGGAGCGGCTGATGGAGAGCCGGCAGATCTACCAGCATAAGGTTGGCGAGATCGGAGTTCCTCTATGCGCCGAGGAGGGACGGTTTTTCCTGGATACCGTGGCTCCCATTCTCTCGGAGGGAGATGTGCTGGGCAGCGTGGTGTTTACCGCGCCGGAGGAGAATCTCACCGGCGGTGAGGTGGAGTACAAGCTGGCCCAGTCCATTGCGGTCTTCCTGGGCAAGCACATGGAGAGCTGACGGGCAACACCTTAATATAAAGATACGCCTCTCCGCCGGGCAGGCCGGGGAAGAGGCGTATGGAAAACAAATGGGGCAATATGCAAGCAGCGCCGGCCAATGGCCGGCGCTGTTGATCTCACAGAGGCTCAGCCCTGGGAGATGGCGCTCATGGGGCAGCTATCGGCGCAGGAACCGCAGTCCAGGCAAGCGCCGGCGTTGATCTCGTAGTGATCAGCACCCTGAGAGATGGCACCCACGGGGCAGGCATCCGCGCAGGAACCACAGCTGATGCAAGCATCGCTGATGACATAGGCCATTGGAAAACACCTCCCTAAAATTCTACACCTCATTCTAACACATCTTTTCAAAATTGCAATGCTAATTTTTGAAAAAGCGGGCATAGTTAGAAAAGACACCGGCGCGATTCCGGATATTTCCGGGGCACACGCCAGGATATGGAACAACGGGAGGAATCAATATGGCCGATTGCCGTTTTACATCCACCGCCCTGGGGGCCATCCGGCTGGCCCAGGAGAACGCCGCCCGCCTGGGGCACAGCTATGTGGGCAGTGAACATCTGCTGCTGGGACTGGCCAGCCAGGAGTACAGCACTGCCGCCCGCCTGCTGCGGGAGGAGGGGGCGGGCAGCCCCCGGCTGCGGGTGTGTATCGCCCAGCTGGTGGGCACCGGGGTGCCCGGGCGTACCCTGCACCAGGGCCTGACGCCCCGGTGCTGCCAGGCCATTCAGCAGGCGGCAGCGGAGGCCAAAAAGCTGGGTCAGCCGGCGGTGAACGCGGAGCATCTGTTGCTGGGCCTGCTGCGGGATCAGAGCAGCTCAGCGGTGCGGCTGCTGGGAGAGTGCGGGGTGGACCGGGGCCGCCTGGGTCAGCGGGTGTCCGCCGCCCTGGGAGGCGAGGAGAGCATTCCTCGGCCTCTGCGCAGCCGGGAACCGGAGCGGGGGGGAGATACCCGCCAGCTGGACCAGTGCGCCCGGGACCTCACTGCCATGGCCCGGGAGGGCCGCCTGGACCCGGTGATCGGGCGGGAGGCGGAGCTGGGACGGCTCATCCAGATCCTCTCCCGCCGCACCAAGAACAACCCCGCCCTCATCGGAGAGCCGGGCGTGGGCAAGACGGCGGTGGTGGAGGGCCTGGCCCTGGCCATCGCCGACGGCACTGCACCTGCCCATTTGTTAGGGAAACGGGTGTGTGCCCTGGACCTGTCCGCCATGGTGGCGGGCACCAAGTACCGGGGCGAATTTGAGGAAAAGCTCAAGCATGTGCTCCAGGAGGTGCGCCGGGCGGGCAATGTGATCTTATTCATCGACGAGCTGCACACCATTGTGGGGGCGGGCAGCGCTGAGGGGGCCATTGACGCGGCCAATATCCTAAAGCCTGCCCTCTCCCGGGGCGAGATCCAGGTCATCGGAGCCACCACCCTGGATGAATACCGGAAATATATCGAAAAGGACTCGGCCCTGGAGCGCCGCTTTCAACCCATCACGGTGCGCCAGCCCACCCGGGACCAGACCCTGGCCATTCTCCGGGGCCTGCGGGGGAGGTATGAGGCCCACCACCACATCACCATCTCGGACAAGGCCCTGGAGGCGGCGGTGGACCTATCCATCCGGTATCTGCCCGAACGGTTTTTGCCCGATAAGGCCATCGATCTGATGGACGAGGCGGCCTCCCAGGCCCGGCTGTCCAGCCACACCCTGCCTCCCGAGCTGCAGCGGCTGGAGCAGCGGGCGGTCCAGGCGGGGCGGCAGCTCACCCAGGCCATCCGCAAGCAGGATTTTGAAAAGGCTGCCATGCTTCGGGACGCGGAGGGGGACTTCCGCAAGGAGCTGGAGGCGGGGAAAAAGCGCTGGCGGCAGGGCCACCCCCAGAAAACCGTGGAGGAGAGCCATATCCGGGCGGTGCTGTCCCAGTGGACCGGGGTGCCGGTGAGCGACCCCACCCAGCACGACCGGAAGGCCCTGGAGGAGCTGGAGCAGTCCCTGGAGCGCACGGTGCTGGGCCAGGAGCAGGCGGTGAAGGCGGTAGCCCGGGCGGTGCGCCGGGGGCGGCTGGGGCTGAAGGACCCCAGAAGGCCGGTGGGTTGCTTTTTGCTGCTGGGTCCCAGCGGCGTGGGTAAGACCCAGCTGTGCCGCAGCCTGGCCCAGACTCTGTTCGGCAGCCCTGAGGCTCTCATCCGCTTTGACATGTCGGAGTATATGGAGGCCCACAGCGTCTCCCGCCTCATCGGTTCGCCCCCCGGCTATGTAGGCCACGAGGAGGGAGGCCAGCTTACCGAGCGGGTGCGGCGCAGTCCCTGGTCGGTGGTGCTGCTGGACGAGCTGGAGAAGGCCCACCGGGATATCTGGTCGGTGCTCCTCCAAGTGATGGAGGAGGGGGTGCTCACCGACAGTCAGGGACGAAAAACCGACTTCCGGAATACGGTGTTAGTGATGACCTCCAACCTGGGGGCCCGGTATTTCCAGCAAAAGACCCGTCTGGGTTTTGGTGGCGGCGGGGAGAGTGACCGGAAGGCCCTGGAGGGGGAGGTACTCTCCGCGGCAAAGCAGACCTTTGCCCCCGAGTTTCTAAACCGCCTGGACGCCGCCCTGGTGTTCCATCCCCTGGGGCAGGACACCCTGGTGTCCATCACCCGGCAGCTGCTGGGGGAGACGGGGAAGCGGTTGGAGAGCCTGGGAGTCACCATGCAGGTGGAGGAGGAGGCCGTGCGGCTGCTAGCCCAAAAGGGCAGCCACCGGGACTACGGCGCCCGTCCTCTGCGCCGGGCCATTGCCGCCTGGGTGGAGGACCCCGCCGCCGACCTGCTGCTGTCGGGCCAGTGCAGCCGGGGCGGACAGCTCCATGTGCTGGTGCGGGAGGATCGGGTGCAGGTGGAGTGTGTGACAGGAGATCATGCTCCACATGGAGTAATCTAATTTTAAAAATTAGATTTAGTGATTCTGCATATTGATTTTAGTAGGGAGGCGGACTATACTATGGAACATAGAAGAGTGTTTGATGGGCGCGGTCCACGCGCGTTTGATTGCGAGGTGTCTGATATGTTCCATGAAACTGCGGTTCCTGCCAACCATCTGATCTCGGTTTCCCGCCCCCGGCGGCGCAGGGAGGTGCGGGACCCCTATGACGGCCTGCGGCCCTGGTCGGCCATCACCCACGGGATCGGAGCCGCGCTGGCGGTAGTGGGGACGGTCTTTCTCACCGTTCAGTCCGCGTTAATGGGCAAATGGGGACACCTGGTGGTGTTTCTCATCTACGGACTGTCTATGGTGTGCCTGTACACGGCCAGCACGTTGTACCACTGTGTGAATACCACCCGTTCCAAGCGAATTGCCCTGCGGAAATACGACCACTGCTCCATTTATCTGCTCATTGCCGGCAGCTACACCCCTGTGTGTTTGACGGTTTTGTGGGGAGCGGGCGGACTGCCCCTGTTTATTGCCATCTGGGGCCTGGCTCTGGCCGGCGTGGTGCTTACCATCGCCAAGCTGGATATCCCCCAGATCGGAAGAGCACACGTCTGAACTCCAGTCACAGTCAACAATCTCGTATGCCGTCTTCTGCTTGAAAA